>OGZF01000256.1_pt1 | contig 53779 bp, 46 predicted proteins | sample 1576771 | NCBI WGS metagenome assembly OGZF01 (sample SAMEA3541536, study PRJEB24748) | human gut metagenome | biome: human gut; feature: human-associated habitat; material: faeces | place: China | collected 2012
TAGCAGCTGCCGCACCTCGCTCGCCGTATCGGCACTTAGAATTATGCGGTATTGCTCTTGCTTTTTGCAGCCAATGAGAGCGGCAGTCTGTAGGGGCCACATGTGCGGCCCGCAGCCTTTCCCGAAATGCCCGGCCCCTACGGTACAGGCCTTCCGTGGCTTGCCGATAGGGCCGCCTCTTACAGCAGCATCCTGAAATACGCATCGGTCACGGAGAAGGGGCGGCCTAAAAAGGCGATCATTCCGTAGCCGCAGCGGCGGCCTGAGCCGAGGTAAAGCGTCTGGTTCTCGGCCAGCAGGATGCGGGCGTTGGCCGCACCGGTCTTTTCCCGCGCGGCCTGCAAAAGCTGGTCGGCGCAGTGGTCGTTGTCGGCCTGTAATTCCAGAAATTGCAGCGTGTCGCCCTTGGTAAAGTACAGCCCGTAGCCGCGCCGGGTGGACACCACGGTCAGCCCGCGGCGGTAGAGCTGGGTCATGGTTTCGTTCATGGCCTCCTCGGGCAGGCTGATGCAGCCGGGCTGGTAGATGTGCCGCCGTTCCAGCAGCTTGTGGACGGTCAGACTGTCAAACGCCGCCTGGGCGAACAGGTCGCGGCGGATGGGCGTCTGTATGACCCGCAGCGGCAGCTGGCTTTTGAAGCCGAGCGTTTTCAGGTCCTCGGCGCGCCGGGCGTCGTCGGGCGTCGTGACGGCAAAGTCAAACCCGCTGGCCCCGTAGGCACGCAGGCAGCCCTCCATGATTTTGGGCAGCAGGCGGTCCATCGGCACGCCCTGCACCCCGGCTGCGCCGCACAGCCAGACGCCGCGGTGCTGACCGTACTTGACCGGCACCGCCGCCAGCATGGCCGCGGGCTGGCCGTTTTTTTCCAGCACCAGAATATTTTCCAGCCCGGCGACGTTTTGCAGCCAGCCCGCCGCATCGACGGGGTTCGCTTTGGCAGCCCCGCAGCGCAGCGCCGTCAGCGCGGGCAGATCATCAGCGGTAGCCTTACGCAGCATGGGCATCACCTCTTTTTGTAAAGTAAAACTATTTTTATTGAGCGGCAGGCGCAGGGGTCGGCGTCCCAGACGCCCTCGGAGACTGAATGGCGGCGGGAACAAACGGAGCGGTCAAGACCGCTCCCTACAAGCTGCCCGTTCACGTCATTTCGTAGGGAGGGGTCTTGACCCCTCCGGGCGTGTGCGGCGGGAACAGTCTGGTGTGCTGCCACGTAGGGGCGGATTCCATATCCGCCCGGGCCGTTCGCGTCACCACGAACCCCCGCGGAGGGATAAATTCCTCCACTGCGACACTCCCAAAACATACCTATTTATTTTACAGTATTCCCGCCAATTCTGCAAGGATTTCTGCGTTAATATCCTCCACGGAGCGCATGGTTTTTGCGCCGTTTGCGTCGGCGGCGGTGCATTCGATGCGGTGCCAGCCCAGCGTGCGGGCGCAGTACTCGGCGGCGGCGCGGCTGCGGGCCAGATACTCGGTGTCCTTCTCCTGGATATCCTTCTTGCTCTCGTCGCCGTGGTATCGCTCGGTGATGAGCCGCTGGGACACCTCGGGGTCAACCGCTAAATAAATCACCGCGTCGGGCGCGGGGATGCCGAACTTCTTGTACTCAAAGTCGAACAGCCAATTCAGAAAACCGTCCCAGTGCATCGGCGGCAGCTTCGAGCACTGGTGTACGGCGTTGGACGTCGTGTACCGGTCCGACAGCACCAGCCCGCCCTCACGGTAAAACTCGCCCCAGTCGGTCTTGTAGCTGGCAAAGCGGTCCACGGCGTAAAAGCTCGACGCCGCGTAGGCGTTCACGTCGTCGGGCTTGTCGCCGAACGCGCCGGATAGGTACATTTTGACGAGCGCCGAGGACTTGCTTTCATAATCCGGGAAGGTGATCTGCCGCAGTTCTCTCCCCTGTTCTTTTAAGCGCTGAGCCGTCAGTTTTGTCTGGGTGCCTTTTCCGGAGCCGTCCAGCCCCTCAAAAATGATAAGCTTTCCCATTTATACTGCCTCCTCCTTGAGCTTGGCGTATTTTGCGCGTACTTCCGTTTGTTTGCCGCAGCACATGCGGCCCTCCGGGCAGGGGCCGACGAGGCACCGCGGGCCGGCGCTCGCGAAGATGTGCGGGGCCAGCGGCAGCACCAGCCGCAGCATCTCGTCCGCGACGGCGCGAATCTCCCACTGGGCGCGGTTGCAGCAGCGCAGGTTGAAGAAATTCTGCAAGCTGCGGCAGTTCATCGTCATGACCATCTTCGTCTCGCAGGCGTTGGGCAGCACAAAGCGGGCGTCCTCGTTGGCCTGCTTGGACGCCTTGGCGCGGGCGGCCTTTTCATCGAGACCATCCGCCATAAACCGCGCTGTGTGGGCATTTTCGAGCGTCTGCACCAACTCAAGATACTTCTTCGCGTCGTCGTTCATCGACGCAATGAACTGGGCTTTGGCCTCGGGGATGGCCTCGATCTCCGGCGGGATGACGTAGCGGAAATCCTCCAGCCGCACGTAGCGCTGGCTCTGCACGCTGAAGCTGCCGATGCGGTGACGCGTCACCTGCGCCAGGAACGTGCGGGACACGCCTTCGATGCCGAACGTAAAGCTGGCGTGCTCGATCGGGCTGGCGTGGCCGACGTCGTTCAGCCGCTGCAAAAACGCCTCGGTCTTTTCGGGCGTCAGGCCGTCCAGCAGCGTCTCAATGTGCGCATCGGAGTAGCAGAGCTTTGCCGCTGCAGCGATGGTTTTTTCCGGGTCATTTGTATGGGCAATGAGTTGTACCAGCATATCATTCCTCCACTTTTTTCAGCGGCGCATAGTTTGCCATCGTCTTTTTGACGCCGACGCGGTCAAACTGAATCTCGACAATGCAATCCCCCGCAATCGGCGTGGCCTTCAGCACCTTGCCGCGGCCAAACACGCGGTGCTCTACAATGTCCCCCGCCGCGTAGCTGGCGGCAGCTGCCTTCTTCTGAGGGGCAGCGGACGGCGCACCTGCCAGCGTGGATGTGCCCGCGCCCGCGGGTGCCGTGTTGCCCGCGCTGCGGCTGCGTCCGTAGCCCGAGCCAAAGCCCGTGCTCTGCACTTGATGGCGTCCGCCGTAGGAGTTGGGGCTTTCGTGGCCGCCGCTGGCAAAGCCGCTGCTGTAGCCGCCGCCAAACCCGCCGCGGGGCTTGGCGTTGTACTCACTGTTCAAATATCCGCGGGACGCGCCGGAGTACCCGCTGCGCCCGCCCGGGACGTTGGTGCTGTAGCTGCCGTACCCCGCACCGAAGCCGCCACCGTAGCCGGTCAGCTCGGGGCTCTGGGTCTCATCCAGCAGACCGGGGTCGATTTCACTCAGGAAGGCAGACGGCGGGTTGCGGCGCGTCTGGCCGAATATCATCCGCGTGCGGGAGGTGGACAGGTACAGCTCCTTCTTGGCGCGGGTGATGGCCACGTAGCAGAGACGGCGCTCCTCCTCCATGTCCTCCTCATTATACTTGGCCATCTCGCCGGGGAAGATACCATCTTCCATACCTACGACAAAAACATACGGGAATTCCAGGCCCTTCGCCGAGTGGATCGTCATCATCGTGACGCTGTCGGCGTCGTTGTCATAGCTATCCAAATCGGAAATCAACGCGACCTCCTCCAAAAAGCCCGACAGCGTCGCGTCCTCGCCGTTTTGGTCGGCGTAGGTCTTGATACTGCTGACCAGCTGGCCCAGGTTCTCGCGGCGGGTCTCGCCCTCCTCCTTCATGGCTTTGAGCATTGCCTCGTAGCCGGACTTGGCGATGACGTCACCCACAAACTGGTCCAGCGGCTCACTTACCGACAGATCGCACAGCTCGCGGTACATCTCATAGAAGCGCTCGAGCGCCGCGGCGGCGCGCTGCAATTCCGGGTAGTCCCGCACATGGGCGATGATTTCCATCATCGGCACGCCCTTAGAGGCTGCCAGCTCACCGATCTTTTCAATCGTCGTCATGCCGATTTTACGCGCAGGCTCGTTGATAATGCGGCGCAGGCGCACGTCGTCCCGCGGGTTTACGATGATGGCCAGATAGCTGTTGATGTCCTTGACCTCCTTGCGGTCAAAGAAGCGCTGGCCGCCCACAATGCGGTACGGGATGCCTGCGCGGGCAAAGTAGGTCTCGATCGGGTTGGACTGAGCGTTCATGCGGTAGAGCACGGCGTGGTCCTTCAGGCTCGCGCCCTCTCTCAAATGTTCGCCGATGACGTCCGCAATGTGGCTGGCCTCGTCCTGCTCGTTCGTCGCGGTGTAGTGGTGGACCTTCTCGCCGTCGCCGTGGTCGGTCCAGAGGGTCTTGCCCTTGCGGCCCATGTTGTTCTTGATGACACTGTTGGCGGCGTTCAGAATATTAGCGGTGGAGCGATAGTTTTGTTCCAGACGGATCGTTTTTGCCCCGGTGAAAACCTTCTCAAAGTTTAAAATATTTTCAATCGTAGCACCGCGAAATTTGTAGATAGACTGGTCATCGTCGCCAACGACGCAGACGTTGTTGGTGCCGCCCGCCAGCAGCCGCACCAGATGGAACTGCGCAATGCTTGTGTCCTGGTACTCGTCCACGACGACATAGCGGAAGCGGTTCTGGTAGTATTCCCGCGCTTCCGTGTCATTTTGCAGCAGTTTGACGGTGTGGAAAATCAGATCGTCAAAGTCCATGGCGCCCGCGGCCTTTAAGCGGCCCGCGTAGGCCGTGTAGATTTTGGAGACGAGCTGCGCCTTCGTATTGGCGAACGGCTCCCCCGCCACATCCTCAGCGGACAGGAGCTTATCTTTAAAGGAAGAAATCTGCCCGATGGCCGACTTGACGGGCAGGAATTTGTCGTCGATCATCAGGTCTTTGTAGATCTGCTTGATGACGCGCTGCTGGTCGTCGGAGTCGTAGATCGTGAAGCTCTTGGGGAAGCCAATGCGCTCGGCGTCGCGGCGCAGCATCCGCACGCAGGCGGAGTGGAAGGTTGACGCGTTGACGTCGCCGCCCAGCGTGTCGCCCAGCATGGCACGCAGACGCTCCTTGAGTTCGCCCGCGGCCTTGTTCGTAAAGGTGATGGCCAGCACGTTCCAGGGACGCGCGGGGCGCACGGCCAGATAGGCGGTCTCCCGCGGCAGGTCGCGGCCCGCGGCAACGGCATTGCGCAGGTCGTTGAGGTCGGCCTCGGTCACGGGGCGCGGCAGTTCGGTGCTACCGTGGGCGGAGCCGAAGCGGATGATATTGGCAATGCGGTTGACCAGCACGGTGGTCTTGCCGGAGCCCGCGCCCGCCAGAATCAGCAGCGGGCCCTCGGTGGCAAAGACCGCCTGCCGCTGCACGGGGTTGAGCCGCGCAAACCGGCTCTCAATATATTGGTCGCGCAGCGCGAGATATTCCTTGGTGATGTCAGCCATGGAGTTCACCTTTCGTTTTGATTTTATTTAAAAATGCGCAGTAGGGGCCGGACATGTCCGGCCCGGGGGTGTCCCGGTATCGGGCGTTTGCTGAGAAGCGCTCCCCCCGCCTCCCTCTGCGAGGGAGGTGGCCCCGCAGGGCCGGAGGGAGAGAACCTTGCCATAGCCCGAAATATTTCGGATAGCCGCGAAGTTCTCTCCCCCACCCGCTGCGGCGGGAGCCCCCTCCCAGAGGGGGCCAAGAAGGCGGTTTTCCCGGTATCGGGCGTTTTTGGGGGGAAGTGCAGGGCCGGGCGTGCCCGGCCCCTACGTGCGCGGCGTATGGTTCACGCCCGCTCCCGTCGGCATAAGCCTCCCGGGTCGGCCACGCAGTCAACGGTTCCTCACTCCCCCGTAAACGGGTCGTGACTATGGTTCAACCTTCTATTCCACACCTTCGGCGTGGCATCCCGGAACCCGGCACTCAGATACTTGCCCTCGCTCAGGCTGATGGCCGTGCCGCGGGCCACGCAGTTCAGCGGGTCGGGGGCGATGGCCACATCGGTGTGCAGCTCGCCCGCGATATACCCGGCCAGCCCGCGCAGCAGCGAGCCGCCGCCCGTCAGCAAAATGCCAGTGCCGGACACATCCGCCGCCAGTTCGGGCGGAGTGCTTTCCAGCACGTTGCGGGCTGCGTTGGCAATACGGGCGGCCAGCTCCTGCACGGGTTCGTACAGGTCGCGGGTATAGATGATGCGCCGCGCGGGCAGGTTCGTCTCCCACGAGTGGCCGCGCACCTCCATAACGCCCTCAAACTCGCTCCTGGTGCAGCAGGCGACCTGCTTTTTCAGCTGCTCGGCGGTCAGCGGGCCGATGGCGATCTGGTATTTTTCCTGCACGTACTGGGCAATGCAGCTGTCAAAGGCGTTGCCCGCCACAGGCAGGCTGGCGGCCTTGACCCGCCCGCCCATGCTGATGACCGCAATGTCGGTGGAGCCGCCGCCGATGTCCACGACCATGCAGCCGTGGGGCTGGCGGATCTGCAAGCCCGCGCCCAGCGCCGCCGCCACAGGCTCGTCCACAAGGTAGACCTGCCTGGCGCCCGCCGCCATGACGGACTCCACAACGGCGTCCGCCTCGATGCCGGTGATGGCCGCGGGCACGCAGACCGCAATGCGCGGCTTAAAGATGCGCGAGCGGCAGACCTGATTGACAAACCGGACGATCAGCTCGTTCGTCATGCGGTGGTCCTGGATGATGCCGTCCCGCAGCGGGCGCACCAAGTCAATGTGCGCGGGTGCGCGGCCCACCATTTTTAATGCCTCGTCCCCCACCGCAAGGATGGAGTTCGTCCGCGTGTCCACCGCGCCGATGGTCGGCTGGCGGAACACAACGCCCTGCTCCTCGGTGGCAATGATAATGGAGGTCGTGCCCAGGTCAATTCCGATGTCGTATTGTTTCATGGATGGTTCTCCATTGGTAAAATATCGTCGTTCTATCGCCAGTATGCCCCTACGTGCGTGGCTTTCCCGTCAACCCCAGCCCCCCTGCGGAGCGGTCAAGACCGCTCCCTACAGGCCGGGGTGAACGGGCGGTTCGTAGGGAGGGGGCTTGACCCCTCCGTGCCCGCTCACGTCGCCGAGAGCTGTTCCTGCTTCTCCTCTGTCGGTGTCGCCGCGTCCTTCAGCAAATACCGCAGCCCGCTGTACCGCATATTCTGCCGCACATTCTCGACCATGGTCTGCTCGGTGCGGGCGGTGCCGGTCAGGACGCAGAGCTTCCGCGCGCGGGTCACGCCGGTGTACAAAAGGTTGCGGTAGCAAAGCCGGGCGGGCACGTCGGCCACGGGCAGGATCACCGCGGGGAACTCCGAGCCCTGGCTCTTGTGGACGGTCACGGCGTAGGCGGGCTCCAGCTCGTTCAGCTGGTCGGCGGTGTAGGTGTACTTTTTGTCATCCATCTGGACCGTCACGCTGCGCGCGTCCACGTCCACCGCCGTGATGATGCCCAAATCGCCGTTGTACGCGCCGACACCGGCCTCGGCCCCGGCACGCTCAAACGTGATGTCGTAGTCATTCTTGACCTGCATGACTTTATCACCCAGACGTAATATTTTGGCACTCTCCGCCGTGCCGATCTGCCCCTTGCCCTTGGCGGGCGGGTTCAGAATATCCTGCAGCCGTCTGTTCAGCTCAACGCTGCCGGTGGGGCCGACCTTCGTCGGGCAAAGCACCTGAATGTCCCGCACGGGGTCAAAGCCGTAGGCTTTCGGCAGCCGCGTGCTGACAAGGTCGCAGACCAGCTTCTGGCAGGCAAGGCCGTTGGACTCGATCAGGAAGAAATCGTCCTTCGGCCCGCCCTTCTGCGGCATCTGCCCCTCCACAATGCGGTGGGCGTTCTGGACAATCAGGCTGCGCTGCGCCTGGCGGAAAATATCGGTAAGACGTACCGTCGGCACGACGCCCGCCTTTAAAATCTCGCCCAGAATGTTGCCCGGCCCGACGCTGGGCAGCTGGTCGGCGTCGCCCACCATAATGATGCGGCAGTGGTACCGCGCCGCAGCCAGCAGCGCCTGAAACAGCTTGACGTCCACCATACTCATCTCGTCGAGGATAATGACGTCATATTTCAAAAGGTTCTTTTCGTTGTGGATGAACCGCACGCTGCCGCTGCTGTAGTCCACCTCAAGCAGGCGGTGAATCGTCGATGCAGCGTGGTTTGTCAGCTCACTCAGCCGCTTGGCGGCGCGGCCCGTGGGGGCACACAGAGCCACGCGGTCATACAGTGCCTCGTACAGGCTCAGAATCGCGTTGACGGTGGTCGTCTTGCCGGTGCCGGGACCGCCGGTCAGCACCATGACCCGGCTGGACAGCGCCAGGCGTATGGCCTGCCGCTGCAGCGGCGCGTATGCAAAGCCCTGCGCCATTTCCAGCACGCGGATGTCCGCATCCAGCGTCGGCGGGGCCTCGGTGGGGAACGTCGAAAGCTGGCCGAGCCGCGCGGCAATGTCCTCCTCGGCGGAGAGCAGGTCGGGCAGGTAGATGTACTCGACGCCGTCAAACGTGCGGGTGCGCAGCTCCTCGGAGGAGAGCAGCTCGTCGAGCGCGGCTTCCAGGTCGCCCAGCGGCAGGCGGAGAAATTTCGACGTAGATTCAAGCAATTTATCCCGTGGCAGGCAGGTGTGGCCGTTGCCCGCGTTGTGCCGCAGCGCGTAGAGCAGCCCCGCCGCCACCCGCAGGCGGCAGCCTGTCTCAAATTGCAGCGCCGCCGCGATGGTGTCCACCTGACCGAACTTTAATTGCAGCGGCTCGCCGCAGAGCAGATACGGGTTCTGGGTCAGCGCCTCGACGGTGTGCGGCCCAAGCGCGCGGTAGCAGGTCACGGCCTGCTGGGCGGTCATGCCGTACCGGGCAAACCAAGCCACGACCTCCCGCACGCCGTACATGCGGCGGAACTCGTTGGAGATGATAGCCGCCTTCTGCTCGGTGATGCCCTTGAGTTCGCAGAGCCGTTGTGGGGTCTCGGCGATGACCGTCAGCGTATCATCGCCGAATTTTGCCACGATTTTTTTTGCGGTGGACGGCCCGATATAGGGCAGCACGCCGCTGGACAGGTAGCTTAAAATGGCGGTGCGATCCTCGGGCAGGCGCGCTTCGATGGTCTCGGCGCGGAACTGCTCGCCGTAGCTGGGGTGGTTGACCATGTGGCCGTAGACGGTCACGCTCATGCCGTTGTCCACCCCGCCGACGTTGCCGGCGACGACCACATCGGTGCCGCCCGCGTCCACCTCGAACACCGCGTAGCCGGAGTCAGCGTTCTCGTAGATGACGTGCTCGACGGTGCCTTCCAGCTTCATAAGCTGTTGTTCCTGCTGTTCCATAGCCGCCCCCTTCCCGCAAAATCGCCGCACTTTCACAGATAAGGATATTATACCGCATTGCGCGGCATTTGGCAAATTTATTTGCAGTAAATAAATGTATTGGCCGCCCCGCGCCGCCGCACACGCCCCGGGCGGATATGGAATCCGCCCCTACCGTAGGGGTCGGCGTCCCCGACGACCCGCGGACGTTCATCGTGCCGCCAACATCCCGGAGCGGTCAAGACCGCGCCCTACAAACCGCCCGTTTACCACAGCCCGTAGTGCGGGGTGCCCTCACCCCGCCGTGGCCGTTCCCGGCGCCTACCGGTGCGCAACCCGGTGCGCTACGCACAAACAAAAATCCCCCGCGCATACGCTGCACGGGGGGACCGGAAAATTCCTGCTGATTTACTCCGCCACGGCGGCCTTCAGGGCGTCCACGCGGTCGGTGTTCTCCCACTTCACGCCCAGGTCCTCGCGGCCCATGTGGCCGTAGGCGGCCAGCTGGCGGTAGATGGGCTTGCGCAGGTCAAGGTCGCGGATGATAGCGGCGGGCGTCAGGTCAAAGACCTTCTCGACAGCCTGCACGATCTTCTCGTCGGCAACGGTGCCGGTGCCGAAGGTGTCCACCATGATGGAGACGGGCTTTGCCACGCCGATGGCATAGGCCAGCTCGACCTCGCACTTGGTGGCCAGGCCCGCGGCAACCACGTTTTTGGCGACCCAGCGGGCGGCATACGCGGCGGAACGGTCCACCTTGCTGGGGTCCTTACCGCTGAACGCACCGCCGCCGTGGCGGGCATAGCCGCCGTAGGTGTCCACGATGATCTTGCGGCCCGTCAGGCCGGAGTCGCCCTGCGGGCCGCCCACAACAAAGCGGCCCGTGGGGTTGATGTAGTACTTCGTGTTCTCGTCCAGCAGCTCGGCGGGAATGACCTTCTCAATGACCTCGCGGCGGATGTCCTCATGCAGCTGCTCCTGGCTGATGTCGGGGCTGTGCTGGCTGGAAATGACCACCGCGTCGATGCGCACGGGCTTGCCGTCGTCGTACTCCACGGTGACCTGGCTCTTGCCGTCCGGGCGCAGGTAATCCAGCGTGCCGTTCTTGCGCACCTCGGTCAGGCGCTTGGCCAGCTTGTGGGCCAGGCTGATGGGCAGCGGCATCAGCTCGGGCGTCTCGTTGCAGGCGTAGCCGAACATCATGCCCTGGTCGCCCGCACCGGCCACGTCGTCGTTGGTGCCCAGCGCAATGTCGGGGCTCTGGCCGTCGATGTTGGTGATGACGCCGCAGGTGTCGCAGTCAAAGCCGTACTTGGCGCGGTCATAGCCGATGGAGCGGATGACCTCGCGCGCCGTGCCGGGGATGTCCACGTAGCAGCTGGTCGTGATCTCGCCCATGATGTGGACGAGGCCGGTGGAGCAGGTCGTCTCGCAGGCAACGCGGGCACCGGGGTCCTGCGCCAGGATGGCGTCGAGGATGGCGTCGGAGATCTGGTCGCAGATTTTGTCGGGATGCCCCTCGGTGACGGATTCGGACGTGAAAAGAACTTTGGACATTGGGGAAAGCCTCCTATAAAATATTCGGCAGAAACGCAACCGTGGAAACAAAAAGCGCGCAGCCGGAAAGACTGCGCGCGGTAACGCTTATCTTTCGGTTTCCCGCAGGACTTGGCACCTTGCGCATACACGCAGGTTGTCGGGCTTCATCGGGCCTGTTCCCTCAGCCGCTCTTGATAAGTTGCTATTCTGTTGTTGTGAAGTTAGTGTACCACAGGTTTTTGGCAAAGTCAACGATATTTCGTTGTGCAGTTCAGACGGTTTGCACAAAAGCGGGACAAATGCGGCAGCGTGTGTGGTTTTGGAGGAGAGCCTTCCCCATCGGGGGAAGGTGGCCGAGGCCCCGCCCGAGGCCGGATGAGGGCAAAGCTCTCCTTGCCGCCCATAGACGAGTGGTTGCGTCAACCCGGCCCTCATCAGTCACCTTCGGTGACAGCTTCCCCCTGCGCGGGGGAAGCCTTTTTCACTTTCTCCCGTGCAGCACGCCGGACAGCGGCTTGTAAATCAGGAAGCAGAGCGCCGCGTCCAGCAGACCTTTAAACAAGGTAAACGGGAAGTTGAAGGTGATCAGGCAGGTCAGCAGGCCGTCCACGCTGGGGTTGATGGCCTGGTACATACCGATGATGGCTTCGAGCGGCAGATGATACAAAACCACATAGGCCGGGTAGACGATGAAGTAGTTGTACGGCACGGACACAACGGCCATGGCCAGTGCGCCCAGCCCTGCGCCGATGAGTGCGCTGCGGCGGGTCTTGCTGCGCTTGTACACAAAGCCGGCGACGCCTACAAACAACGCACCCATGACGAAATTGAACAGTTCACCCACCGCAGCAGTGCTGGTGCTGGGCAGCTTGATAAGGTTTTTGATCAGGCACACGGCGATGCCGGACACCGGCCCGTAGGCGTAGGCGGCCAGCAGCGCGGGCAGCTCGGACACGTCCAGCTTGACGAAGGACGGCATGATGGGGATCGGAAACTCCATGTACATAAGTACGGCGGCGACAGCGCCGAGCATGGCGGTGCCGGTGAGCTTGCGGATGTTGGTAGTCTTGTTTTGCATGAGAAGATGCCTCCCGTAAAAATTTGTGAAAGTCAGCTCACGAACCCGGGAGGCTCTGCCCTGCCCTTGCGAAAGCAAAACGCCCTGCCGCAAAATATACGACAGGGCGCAAAAAAAAGCAAAGCAAACAGCTTTCCGTTTCTTTCATCCGGACTTTAACCGTCGGCCCCGGAATCACACCGGGTCAGCAGCCGCATTTGCAGCTGGTCGCGGGCTTGCGGGCTATGCCGCTCACCGCCGGTGGGGAATCACACCCCGCCCTGAAACAGACTTTCCGGGAAGTATTATAGCATAGATTTTACAAAATGCAAGGGGGTGTGGTATAATTAAGGAAATTCTTGCCCACCACCTTCTTGCCTCCCTCTGCGAGGGAGGTGGCCCCGCAGGGCCGGAGGGAGAGAACCTTGCGGCTATCCGAAATATTTCGGGCCGCGTCAGGTTCTCTCCCCCACCGCCTGCGGGCGGAGCCCCCTCCCAGAGGGGGCCAAGGAATTACCACAACCATAAACTGAGGTACCCACCATGGAAGAATTCACCCACGATTTTCTCTCGTTTCTGCCCGCGGCGCTGCTGGCGCTGGCGGCTGCCGGTGCCCCCGAGGTGTACAAGCTCGCCGCCCGGCGTTTTCTGGGCCGCGCAAAAAGTCACATGGCATCGTGGCTTTACATCTTGTTGGACAGTTTTCTTACGCCGGTGGCGAGCCTTTTTCGGGTACTGCTGGGCGCAGCTGCTGTCAAGTCGCTGCCGTTTGAGCTGGTGCGCGACGCCGCTTTTTTGCAATACCTGAATCTGGCTGCCGACCTGCTGGTCATCTTCTATATCTCGCTCGGCTGCTGGCGTGCGGCCCCGGTCACCCGGCTTTTGCTGCGCAGTGCCCAGAACCATCTGGATTTAGAAACAAATCAGACGATGGGACACTTTTTTGAGAACATCTTTCATGCGCTGGTCGGCCTGTTTGCGGGTATCGCCATGCTGGACCGCCTCGGCGTGCCGGTCTCCGGCCTGCTGACCGGCGCGGGTGTCGCCGGACTGGCGGTCTCGCTGGCCGCGCAGTCCACACTGAACAACCTGATTGCGGGCATCACACTAGTGTTGGAGCGGCCCTTCGGCATCGGGGATTACATCGTGCTGGGCGACTGTGAGGGCACTGTTGAGGACATTTCCTTCCGCTCCACCCGCATCCGCAGCCCGGATAATGTCGCTATCACGATAGAAAATTCCAAAATCACGGCGGAGTACATCCAAAACTATGACCGCCGCCAGAGCCGCCTGTGGAAGTTCACGATTGGTCTGACCTACGACACCCCGCGCGAAAAAATCGAGCATCTGACCGCCGATCTGACCGCCATGCTGCAAGCTCAGCCCGACGTGCAGCCCGACGGCGTGACGATTGCGCTGGATAAATTCAACGACTACAGCATTGATCTGGCGTGCCGGGTGTACATCACCAAAGTCAATCTGCGGGATTTCATGCGGGTAAAAGACACGCTGAATCTGCAAATTTTGGATTTGATGCAGGAGGAAGGCTGTGAGTTTGCCTTCCCGACGACGACGGTGGATTTTCCGGAGAGGAAGTGAGGCTGTGGGCGGCAACGACAGCAAAGGCTTCCCCATCGGGGGGGGGAAGCTGTCGCCGCAGACGACTGATGAGGGCTAAGTTCCCATGACTGCCCGTATGTGGGAAATCGCGCGAACCTTCCTCTCATCCGACCTCGGGCGAGGCCTCGGCCACCTCCCCCCCAAAAAGGAAAGGCATTTAACGCACAAAAAATCCCCGCTCGGCCAACCCGGGCGGGGCATTTTCATTTCACGTCGCTTCTCTCGCTGACGACCAGAATCTTATCCTCGCCGGTCTGCGTCGTCACCGTGAACTCAAAATTGTACGCGGTGTCCAACTCGTAGGAGACGTACCCGTCCCCCTCTGTCAGGATGTAATCCAGCTTGATCTGCGGCTTGACGCGGTCATAATCGACGTACACGTCGCCGATGTCCTCCAGATACACAAGGTCAATATCCTGCGCTGCAGCGCCGTAAAACGTTACAACGGGCTGACCGTCGGCCTTGACGGCGGGCAAAACCGACACATTGTGCACGTACAGCTCCTCCCGCGTTGCGGCGTAGTAGACGTCCGCGTCGGAGAGCAGCGCCGCGTTGGCAAGCTCTATATGTACGCCGCTGGCTGGCAGGTCGCGCTGCCAGACCGGCGTCAGGTCGGGCGCAGCGGCGCAGCCGGGCAGCAACATTGCCAGCGCAAGCGCCGCAAAACAGCGATACTTCATTGAAAAGATCCTCTCATTGATAAGGGTCGTAGGGCGCGGCGGGCGGGTCCTCCCCTACCTCCAGCGTGCGCGGGCAGAGGCCGGTCTCGGCCTCAATAAAACCCATCACCATGCCCATGTGGCGGTATAAATGCCGATACTGCGACAAAATCAGCGTAAACCGCGTCCACTCGCAGTTGTCGGGCCGCTGCAGCAGATCCTCGTCGTGGAGCGAGGTCAGATAGATGGATAGCTTGGACTTGATTGTATAAAAATAGTCATCTACCGCCTGTCTGTCAAGACGCACTGCCGGGTAAATGTGCAGTTCCTGCAAGTGCGGCGTGTGGATGGGCGGCTCGACAAAGTCGGTGTCCCGCGGGTTGATGAACCACTGGTCCAGCTCGTGCAGGGTGTGGTAGACGTGCTGCCACAGCGGTGCTCCGCCGTAGCAGCGGTCCCACAGCGCGTCGGGGATGCAGTCCATCAGGTTTTGCAGCTCCCACAGTGCGCGGACGGTCATCTCGGCAATGACCGCGTGGTAGGATGTTTCCCGCATGGCACATGCCCCCTTTCAGGGTCAGTATGCCCGCAGAAAGCACGTTTATTCGTTGTAATTTTCCGTCTCGCGGATGGTTTTGCGGGTCGTCAGCAGCTGCATGAACGGGTCGAGCAGTGCGCGTTCCTCCTGCGAGGGCGTGCGGCTGCGGGCCTGCATCAGCAGCCAGGCCAGCTCGCCGCTGACGGGGCGGCCATAGACCAGCGCGTTGTAGCCGTCCTTGCAGACGGCCAGCTTAGCCGACGTGATGTCCAGCGTCGTCGCGCCCGCGTAGTGGCGCAGCACATTTTGCAGCGCTGCCGGGCTGCCGAACACCGACTTGACCAGCTGCACATACGCGGCGATGTACCGCGGCGGCATGCTGTCCGCGGCGCGCAGCTCAATGCGGGATTTGAGACGTACATCGTAAAAGAAATTGGACAAAATCTGCGCGGTTTCCTGACGACTGACGTGCCCGGCGTAAAGCTCCGGCGCAATCTTTTCGCCCGCAGCCCTGACGCGGCCCAGCCGCAGCGCAGTGATTTGAGGCTTGGTCAGCACGTTCTCCGCATAGCGGGCGTAACCGAAATCCGCGTCCATCAGATGCGGCGTGACGCCGCAGCGGTCACGGTCCACATCCTGCCAGAGCCGCGTGCGGATGCAATAGCTGCTGTTGCGGCTGGCCTGATAGACCGGGGCGTTGTCGCTGAGCAGCGCAAAGAACGGCGTCAGCAGGCTGGCCGCGCGCATTTTGCGGACAAAATCGGTCTCATCCTGATAGTCAATGGACACCTGCGTCGCCGCCGTGGCGCGCATCATCTGCACGCTGCAGGCCCCCTTTTCCCGCAGGTAGGCGTCCATGGCCTCGTCCCGGGTGCGGGGCACCAGAGGCAGGTCCTCGGCATGGCAGGTCGGGTGGCAGCCCGCCGTCCAGGCGCGCAGCCCGTGGGCAGCCAGCGCCAGCCCCAACTGCAAATAGAATCGGTTGTACAGATCCATGATGTCCTGCACGTCGCGCAGCGGGGCCAGGCTGATGCGCAGCTGGCACGCGGGCCCCAGCGTGGCCGTCAGCGCCGGGCCGCTGTAGCCGAAATATTCGCCGTCGGTGATGATCGGCGCGTCTGTCTGCTGCTGCAAATCGCGCAGCGCAGCCTGCACATCGGCAAAGGCCGGGGGCTGGCCGTCAGACCGGGTGAAGAAGTGCTCGACCTCCAATTGCAGCGTCAGCTTGCCGTCCGGCTCACAGTCCGCCGCAAAGTAGCCCGCCAGCGTTTTGATTTGTTCGTCCAATTTTGGCATAGCGTGTGGTGGTTCTCCCCTGTTGTGATTCTGCCACTATTATACCGCGATTTTGGGGCGGGCGCAATGCTGTTTTGACGCCGACCTGCGGCAACGGCACGGTGCCCGGGCGGATATGGAATCCGCCCTTACGGTGTCGGGGCAGGGCCGACTTTACATATCCCGCGCCGCCGGGAAGCCGTACGCGCTGTCCGCGGCCTCCACGGCCCGGACGATGGCTTTGGCCATGACCCGCGCGCCGATCACGCCGACGGCGTCGAGGTCAGCGGGCACGTCGCCCAGCGAGACCGCGTAGATGCTGTCGCCGTCCATCGAGGTGTGCACCGGGCGGATGGCGCGGGCGTAGCCGTCGTGCGCCATGCTCGCGGCCTTGCACAACCGTGCCTTGTCGAGCTTTGCATTGGTGAAAAGGATGCCAAGTGTCGTGTTGCCGACGAATTTTTCCTGTGGCGCGTCGAGCTGCTGCATCAGCACCCGCTCGGAATCCAAAAACGTTTTGCCGTCGTCAGCCCGCAGCCCGGCGACCTTGCGGCCCGTCTCAAAATCGTAGACGTCGCCCACCGCGTTGACCGCGACGAGCGCGCCGACCTTCAGGTCGCCCACCTGCACGGCGTAGCTGCCGATGCCGGATTTCATGCAGTGATCCATGCCCAGCAGCTTGCCGACAGTCGCACCGGTACCCGCGCCGTGGTTGCCGTCGCGGTAGTTGCCGGTCTCGGCGTTGACGCAGGCCGCGTAGGCCATGGCTGCATCGGGCCGGGTGCGGGCGTCGGCCACGGTCAAATCGAACAGGTCGGACTGGCAGACGAGGGGCACTTTCGTCACACCTACGTCAAAGCCGATGCCGCGTTCCTCGAGATACCGCATGACGCCGCCTGCGGCATCCAGTCCGAAGGCGCTGCCGCCCGCCAGCACAATGGCGTGGATGACCTGCGCCGCCGCCAGCGGCTTGAGCAGCTCACTCTCCCGCGAGGCCGGCCCGCCGCCGCGCACATCCAGCCCCGCCGGGGCGCCGTCCTTGCCCAGCAGCACCACCGTGCAGCCCGTGCCCGCCGCCGTGTTTTCCGCCTGGCCGATTTGGAGGTTGTCAAAGGATGTAATGGGGATTTCTTTCATGGGAGTGTCCTTTCCGCGAATGCCGCTTCACCGTATTATAGACCATTGTACACCACCCGCGCCCCCCGCGCAACAAAAAATCCCGCCAGGCGTCAGGCCAAGGCGGGATGGCAGGGTTAGGGGTTACTCAAACTCGGTAAGTTTTGATTTTTACTAAGCAAGTTTGCTTATTTGTTTTGCTTGTCAATGTACTTTTTTCTATTAGATTTATGGTGCATATGACATTCCAGAATTTTTTAGTATCAAAATAGTATCACGAATTTTCTTCTGACATGGAGCTGCCGCCAACCCCGAAATACTTATCAAAAAATTCTTTCAGCTTGTCAATAACAGTTTGCTTTTTCTGTGTACGGCCACCGCCGCCAAAGCGCGAAACCGGCGGCATTAGCTTATCTATGTCTGTACCAACTGTCTTGATTTCTCCGTCACGGAAAGCATTTGCCAAGTACTTACGCGTTTCGGGTTCTTTCAGCTTTTCCTCTTGAATGATTTGAGTCAATTCTTTTTCACGTTGTTCTGATACATAAGCATTCCATTCCGTCACAACATCGTCCACATCATTGACGTCTGCAATGAACGTCTCAATCAGTTGCTTTTTGCTGCGCAGTTCAGGGCTGGCGTCTATTGCTTTTCGGATTGTGATAAGCACTTCCTTATCATTGCAATGCGTATCATGGTACTTTTTGACGAGCATTAAGATATAATCAATATTGATTTCGATTTGGCGAATCAGTTCTACCTCAAACACAACATCGTCCGTAATATCCTCTTTGGCTTCACCTCTCTTTTTGTTGCGCCATTCATCACGCAGGTCCTGATAGCGTCCCAAATAGTCCTGCAAATCGCGCTCCGAAATCAATTCGTAGCTCTTAAAATCGTCAAAGGAGGATAGCAAATTACGCATACGCAACAATGCACCAAACAACATAATAAAATCTTTTTGGCGCTGCTCCCCTTCGATTTTTGGCTCTGTCAATGGATATTTTTCTGCCAAATTTGCAATCATATCCGTATAACCCGAATGATATTTTCCCTGCTCATCTGTGTAGCCGTCGTAATAGTCGGCATACTTTCGCAGCAGTACAACGCCACCCGAATTTTTATCACCAAACAACGAGATGGCTTCGTCCACACGCTTTTGCAGATTGCGGAAACAAACAATATTGCCAAAGGTCTTGATGCTGTTCAAAATGCGGTTTGTGCGGCTAAACGCTTGAATTAAACCATGTAGTTTCAGGTTCTTGTCTACCCATAGAGTGTTTAGCGTTGTAGCATCAAACCCTGTCAAGAACATATTGACAACGATCAACAAGTCCAGCTCTTTATTTTTCATACGGAGAGAAACATCTTTGTAATAGTTTTGGAATTTGTCTCCGTCCGTTGAATAGCCCGTTTGGAACATCTCATTGTAATCCAGAATAGCCGTGTCAAGAAAATCGCGGCTGCTTTTGTCAAGCTTTGAGGTATCTTCCGGGTTTTCCTCCCCCAAAAGGCCATCCGTTTCCGGCTCGTTAGCCCCATAACTGTAAATCATTGCAATCCGCAGTTTCTTAGTCGGGTCTGCTACCATCTGCTTTTTGAACTCCTGATAATACAGCATCGCCATCGGAACAGATGCAACACAGAAAATCGAATTGAATCCACTGACACGTTGCTTTTGCTTTATTTCTTCAACTACGCCACGTTTAGCAGAAGCAACCTCTGCCACATTCGTCAGCAAATTAAACTCATACGATTTATCTCCGCGATATGTCTTCTGGTCAAAATGTTCGAGGATATATTTTGTTACCAAGGCGATACGCTTTGGTGCCATAAACGCCTTTTCGCGGTCTATATCCCAAACCTGTTTATCGTCAATATCCGGTTCCACTTCCATTGTTTTAATATAGTCTACACGGAACGGCAAGACGTTTTTATCGTTAATAGCATCTACAATGGTGTAGGTATGCAACTGGTCGCCGAAGGTCTGCGCAGTTGTAAAATAGTGCGGATCTGTTACTGCACCCGTATTCTTTGCAAAAATCGGTGTGCCAGTGAAACCAAACAAGTGATACTTCTTAAAGTTTTTGATAATCGCCTTATGCATATCACCGAACTGGCTGCGATGGCATTCATCAAAAATAATGACAACATGTTTTTTGTAAACTTCATGCCCCGGATTTTTCTTGATAAAAGTAGCCAGCTTTTGAATCGTTGTAATGATAATATGCGCCGCATCATTTTCAAGTTGACGCTTTAAAATAGCTGTGCTGGTGTTAGAGTTTGCCGCCCCCTTCTCGAAACGATCGTACTCTTTCATTGTCTGGTAGTCCAAATCCTTGCGGTCTACTACAAAAAGGACTTTATCAATATACGGCAGTTGAGAGGCCAGCCTTGCCGTTTTGAACGAAGTTAATGTTTTGCCAGACCCTGTTGTATGCCATATGTAACCACCGCCCTCGATTCTCCCATACTTTTTGTAGTTGTTTGCAATCTCGATACGGTTCAAAATACGCTCTGTTGCCGTAATCTGATACGGGCGCATAACCATCAACATTTTTTCCGAAGTAAAGATGCAATAACGAGTTAATATATTTAGAATCGTATGTTTAGCAAAAAACGTGCGTGTAAAATCAATCAAATCCGTTAATACACGGTTATTTGCATCTGCCCAATAGGAAGTAAATTCAAAGCTATTGCTTGTTTTTTCTTTCTTGACTTTTCCATTTTTTGCATTCTTGATTGCATTATAGCGGGTACTGTTAGAATAGTACTTTGTATTTGTTCCATTGGAAATCACAAAAATCTGTACATACTCATACAACCCGCAGCCCGCCCAAAATGAATCACGCTGGTAACGATCAATCTGATTAAATGCTTCGCGTATCGCCACACCGCGTCTTTTCAGTTCCACATGAACCAGCGGAAAGCCATTGACAAGGATCGTCACATCATAACGATTGTCATGCCGTGCGCCATCCTCCCGCGTAACGACATACTGGTTGATGACTTGCAAGCGATTGTTATGAATATTTCTTTTATCAATAATTGTAATGTTCTTTGTGCTGCCGTCATCCCTATGCAGAATTTGCACATTGTCTTCTTGGATTTTTCGGGTCTTTTCAGGAATATGCTCATTAGGGTTGGCAATCACATCGCCAAAAAATTGCCGCCACTCTGTATCCGAAAATGTATAATGGTTCAGTTCTTCCAGACAAGTGCGCAAGTTTGCAACCAATTCATCTTCTGTATGTAATGGCAAGTAGGTATAGCCTTGCTCACACAGCAGTCGTATAAATTCTTTTTCCAGTTCCGCTTCGCTCTGGTAGCAATCAGAGCGAACCTTGGAGGGGTCATAGGTGGAAACAACGGTATCTTCATTGGTAGCCGCAACGATATTAAAAAAAGGCATCTCAAACTCCTCCTGTAAGCGGTTTTCCTGAATAATCCATCAGATCACAAAACAGTTTGCTGACACTTACCGAAACAGTATCAACACATTCGAGATATTTTCCCGTCCATTCTGCTATTACAAAGCTTTTTGCCTCATATATAAATGCGATATAAGTATCATATTGCGGTAGCTTATCAAATCTGTAATGGAACAAATTATTGAAGTCCAAATTTAAGCCTTGTAACGCAATTTTCTTGCCTTGTTCAAAGTTGTTATTCGAGGGGAAATTGAAGTTATAAGGAAAGAACATCAGTAAGTTTTTCTTTGTTTCAAATTTTCTTATGATTTGTGCCACTTCTTTTTCTAAGTCCTTAGCGTTTTTGCCTTTTGCCGCAATCTCTAATATTTTATCCATGCTCATGTTTCTAAACATAGCCCAAGGTCTGATATACATAATTTCTTTGAATTTCGGGTCATCTTTAGATATTCTCGGCGGTCCATAAAGCACAACGCCCGGCATAATCAGTGATATTTCTGCTGTGAATATCCTATCAGCCTGTAATCTATTCTGAGATACCAATAATTTGAAGTCAAAGGAGTATGTATTTGAAACGCAGTCACACTCACCATTTGCTTCAGATTTCGGTTTTTGGTATAGCTTTCCTTCCGATTTTTTCAGAAAATGCGGTGATTGATTTACAAAATCCCTCAGATAATCCTCATATGAATATTTTGGCATTTCATCTGTAATGAAATTGGCCAATATCATACAAGGTCGAAGGTTTTCAATTTTCATTTCTTCATATTTCAATCGGAATTACTCCTTAAAAACTCAGTAACTTATCTCGATAATACTCATACTGCTTTTGACGGCTCTCAATTTCTGCGGGCAAGCCAGCGGTCATGTCAGTGCAGATTTTGTCAAAGCGTTCAAGAATAGAAACTATACGTTTCTGTTCCTCAATAGATGGCACAGCAATCACAGCTTTTGCTATATTGTCATTGTACAGTCTCGGTATTGTTCCGCCCACAGACGCTTTCCATGGTTTTAGTTCATAGCAATAGCGCAGGTAGCTATTTAGTACCAAGCTTTCATCATTATCTATCCAAACAATGTTAGAGTCTTGGAAATATGCAGGCATCCCATCGTAGACTACGGTTCTTCCAATCGTTCCGGCAGCCGAAATCAGTACGTCACCCTTTTTCGGGAAATTATACTTTTTCCTGTATTCATCAAATGTTTCTTGTGAAATATACGCGTCAGCTTTTTTTTCGAAAGTTCCAATCTTATAAAATGGAACGCCACTCACTGTGTTCGTTTGGTTCTTCAGTATACGTTTGCACATACAGATGGAGCCAACATCCCTCAAAGGGATTCTTGCATAGCCAAACACATACTGCAAGAGTTTAATCAGCGCTCTGCTCTGCTCTGCTCTGCTCTGCTCTGCTCTGCTCTGCTCTGCTCTGCTCTGCTCTGCTCTGCTCTGCTCTGCTCACGATTGTGCCGCTATTTTCCGCAAACGTCAAGAGCTTATCCCGATAATATTCATATTGCTTTTGACGAGCTTCAATTTCAGCAGGCAGTCCGATATTAAGGTCTGAACATATCTTTTCAAAGTTATCCAGCACATCGACAATACGATTTTGAACTTCAATAGGTGGAACGGGCACTGGAAAAGCATTCAACATTGGTCTGCGGATAGACGCAACTGACCCTTGAAACATTGTTTTCTGAATATACGGTAAGAACTTCGCTTTCATGTAATGAAAATAATATCTTGGTTCCACTTTTGGCGTATTGATATGGATGCGGTACGCCCTCTGGTGAAGCGCATACTTTCCTTCGATATAATGGTATACCTTTCCAACGCCCACACCATCACCCGCTGTTATAATGGCGGTTTCATCATACTCATAGTCGTTTTTTCGCAACGGTTCCTGAGAACGCACAAAAAATGGATATTTCCCGTTTTCCACTTCCTCATTTGTATTGCTATTTCCTGTTCCAATATCCGCTATATCTACCAGCGGTACAATTTCCACGTCCGTATGAAACGTCAACAATTTATTTCTATAGTAGCTATACTGCGTATTTCTCGCTGTAAGCTCCGCTGTAAGCTCCGCCGTAAGCTCCGTGAAATTGTCCAAAATTCGGACAATCTCACGTTGAATTTCAAGCGGAGGAACTGGCAAGACAATATTGGCCAATGTATCCGGTGTCACTTCTACAACTTTTGTTCCGTGGGTCAATTTAATCTTTTGCTCAAAAAACATCTGTGAATGGAAATAGTAAACTAAATATTTTGCATTTTGCGTGTGATGAATAATTGCTGTGTGTCCGCTTATTGCCACTGGCTCATTTCCAAGCCATGCCAAACATTTACACACATCTTCTACATTCTCACTTGTAACTGCCATAACAATATCATTGGGCTGTGCCAACTTCTGCTTTTTCGCACACTCTTCGCTTATAAAAGTAAATGTCTTATCTGCGAATAAACCATATTTTGTATAAATCTGGCCATAATGGATACACGGCACCCCTTCCGTGAGAAAATCTTTCTTTTGAAAGTTTCCTCCTCGAGAAATCGTTGCAATTCTGCTCAGTTTTTTATATTCAACACCATTCGGGCAAAGTTTTTGAAGCAATGCATCAATTCTATTCATCATTGTTTTCCTCATTCAAATCTGCATCATCACTCCAACCAAGCTCATGAATTTTCTGCAAGATTTCTTTACTATTTTTTATTAATGTTTCGTTGTTCTTTACATTGTCTAATATTCCAACGACAAGTCTTCTAAGCGCATCATATTTTTTTAAACTTGTTTCTTCGTCAGATTTTCCGTGGACAACATCACTTAGTTCACCAAATAATGTATAGCCCATACTAGAAAACTCTTGCGGAATAATATGGCACTCCCTATCCACTTTATCAAGCGCAGCCTTAAACGGTATTTTCTTTCCGTTTTTTCCTACAATACTTATTCCTTTACTTTGCGCTACTTGGTACGTTATCCCTTCCATAATTTCTCTTAAATAAACTACCGCTCCCGCGCCAAGTCCATCCCTGAAAGCCCTATCAGCCTTATCTAGCAGTTCCGTATAACTTCCGTATTTTCCATATGACAGTAGGACCTCTTTTGGCAGTTTTTCTGTTCTTTTAAGTATTCGTACTTCAACAATAGCATTCGATATATCGTCTTTACTCTCCACAAGATACCAAATGGGTACTGTTACTGTGCAGCGCGGGCATTTTAGTACACAGTCAATACTTACCGAACGATTTGTAACACCCACACATGAAATCTTTGTCTTTTCTCCTGTAGAAAATGTTAGTTCACTTTCGCAGTTTTTGCAATAAAAATTTCTGCAAACAACCCCTACATCAAGTTTTTGTTGCCCGCCATGAGGAAGCCCCTTTCTCAAGAACCCCTCAACCTGCTCAAACTTCATACTTGGTTCTTTCGATAGCACATCAGATAAGCGCATTGCTTTTTGTTCCTTTTCTTATTGCTCACTGGTTTCAGTTAAATAACGATCAAAGTCGCTCTGATACAACCGATCCTGCACCACACGGTACTTTTCAAACTCCGTTTCTGCGTGCATCTTTGCCAGCTGTGCCGAGATTTTGCCTGCATCCTTCAGCACTTCCAAATCATCCGCCTGCAAATAGATATCTAACCGCTTAGCCCAATCTTCCATCGTCATAGGAATATGCCGCCGGGCGCGGTTTTCGGCAAGGTCAAGGTAAGCCGAAACAATCAGTTCCATTGACTTCATTTCATCTTCGGTCAAGTAGTTCTTGGCTACCGTTACATCGCTCTTTTTGATTTTTCCGTTAGGGGCGTCTTTCCATGTATGCAGCCCCATATGCGGCTTTTCAGCATCGGCACGCTCATAAATCAGTTCCGATGCTGTATGACGATGGACCGCATAATGCATTTTATTTTGCACTTTTGCAAAGAAATCTTTTGTTGTCAGTGCATTACGGTCATAGTCCAGAGCTGTTGCATAGATGTCGGTAAGCTTTTGATAGAAATTGCGTTCCGAGATACGAATTTCCCGGATACGCTCCAACTGCTCTTCAAAATACTTTTTTGTCAGAACTGTACCGCCATTTTTCAAGCGTTCTTCATCCATTGCCCAGCCCTTGATCGTGTACTGCTCTACGATTTGGTTTGCCCAAACACGAAAGCGTACTGCCCGCTGGTTGTTTACTTTGAACCCGACTGCAATAATCGCCTGCAAATTATAATGATTCGTGTTGTACTTTTTTCCGTCCGTGGCAGTTATTAAGTATTTCTTAATAACTGCTTCTTCTTGCAATTCCCCATCTTCAAAAATCTTTTTCAAGTGCTGATTTATCGCTGCAACAGATACATCATAAAGGGCCGCCATCATCTTTTGCGTCAGCCAGATGTTTTCATCCTCGTAGCGCATCTCAATGCTATCCTTGTCCTCGCCTGTGGAGGCAACAAAGGTCAGGTATTCCGCTGCAGAAGAGCGTACCAATGCAGAATCATTCTTCTTGTTTTCCATTTCAGCCCTCGATTTCTGCCACAATTCGGTCAATGGCAGCCCGCAATTCGTTTTCTCGTGCTACAATCTGTGCAATTTCGGCGTTCAGCTTTACAATGTCGATTTTCTCGCGGGTGTCTTTTGGCACCACATAAGTAGAAACAGACAAATTGTAATCGTTTTCCTTTACCTCTGCATATTCAGCCAAATGGGAAAAATGTGCATCTTCTTTTCGCTGCGCAAATGTATCTACAATTTTGTTAATGTTGTCCGGCGTAAGTTTATTGTTATTTGTTACTTTAATGCACTCGGAAGATGCATCAATAAACAACACTTTATTATCCGTCTTACCTTTTTTCAAAACCATAATGCAGGTAGCAATGCTAGTTCCAAAAAACAAATTGCTCGGCAGCTGAATGATGCAGTCAATAAAGCTATTATCCACAAGGTACTTACGGATTTTTTGCTCCGCACCACCTCTATACATGATGCCGGGAAAACAGACGATTGCCGCCGTACCGTTAGACGCCAGCCATGCCAGCGAGTGCATAATAAAGGCAAGGTCCGCCTTACTTTTAGGCGCAAGCACACCCGCCGGGGAAAAGCGAGGGTCGTTGATTAGCAGCGGATTTTCATCACCTGCCCACTTAATAGAGTACGGCGGATTTGATACGATTAGTTCAAAAGGCTCATCATCCCAATGCTGTGGATTGGTCAATGTATCTTCGCAAGCAATGTCAAATTTATCAAATTCAATATCGTGGAGAAACATATTGATGCGGCACAGATTATACGTGGTAATATTGATTTCCTGTCCATAGAAACCATTTCGAACCGCATCACGCCCCAGCACCTTTTCTGCTTTTAGTAGCAGCGAACCCGAACCGCAAGCCGGATCGTAAACCTTATTGATTTCTTTTTTGCCTACGGTTCCCAATCGAGTCAGCAATTCGGATACATCTGCTGGAGTAAAAAACTCACCGCCCGATTTGCCCGCATTACTGGCATACATCATCATCAAATATTCATAGGCATCGCCAAAAGCATCAATGTCATGCTTTTTAACATCGCCAAGATTCATATTGGCGATACCATTCAGCAGCTTAACCAGTTTTTCGTTACGCTTGGCAACAGTTGCACCAAGCTTATTGCTATTAACATCATAGTCATCAAACAAACCGGCAAATTGGCCTTCGGAAGAACTTCCTTTTGCCGATTCCTCAATGTGGCGGAAAACAGTTTCCAACGTCTCATTTAGGTTCTCATCTTTTGCCGCCTTTGCTCGCACATTGCAAAACAGTTCGCTTGGCAAGATAAAGAAGCCCTTTTCTTGTACCAAGCCCTCTCGCGCTTGTTCTGCTTCGGCATCAGGCAATGTTTCATAACGGAAGTCGGGATTGCCTGCCTCGATTTCACCTTGATTGATATATCCGGCAATATTTTCTGAAATATAGCGATAGAACATCGTACCAAGAACATAACTCTTGAAATCCCATCCATCTACTGCACCGCGCAGATCATCAGCAATCGCCCAGATTGCACGGTGCAGTTCCTCGCGTTCCTGCTCTTTTTTGCTGTCTACCATTTCTATTTCCTCCACAAAAAACTCTATATTTTATCATATACTATTCAGCGCAAATTCGCAATGCCGAATCACAAAAACAGCAGGAGAAAGTCCGTTTTTTCTCTCTCCTGCTGGCTTTTTACTCGTAAACCAATTCTTCTGTTACAATTTCTTCGGCGCGGCTGCGGATATTGTTCATGCGGCACACCCATTCAAGCTGATCTTGCCGTTTCAGCTCCTCGGTAATGCCCTCGGCATGGCGCATCTGTTCCTCGGTTAGAATCAGTGTATCACGCGCTTGGCAGTCAAATTCTACTAAGTAGCTATACAGCTTATTTTCTTTCAGCAAGCTTTGGTACAGCTGCGGGTGGTGATGCTTGATAAATGCAAGTCGCATATTTGCCCAGCGGCCTAAATTGTTGTAAGTCATGTTGTACTCACTATCTTTCGTCACGTTCATGTTCGCGGATTCTTTCTTTTGCAGGGTCAATACCGTACCGGTGCAAAAGGTTCATCAAGCCTTTTTGCTCATGCTTTAGCATAAGATTTTCGCGGTGGACTTCCCTACTCTCGGATTTAACCTCATTCAATTCTTGGCTATGCCAAAACTCAATATTGCTAAGTTTACTTACCAACTTAGAAACTTTTTGCTTTAGTTCTCCAATAACACCCTCCAACTGCTTGATTTTGTCATTTGCAGCGTCCAACAGCCCTTGCAAGCGGTCATCTTGACGGCGGTAGACAACATATTGTTTGGCAGCACTTAGCAGATTTTCAAAGTCGCTGCGAGGCAGTGTCACCTTGTCGCTTAGTAATGTCTTCTTCACGCTGACATTCTCGATTTTATCAAGGTCAACGACCTGTTGCTGCACCGATTGCAGCGTCTGCTCGATTTCGTCTATCCGTGTTTGCTTTTCCGCAATGGTGGTATCAAGCGCACGAACTTCTTTTGCTCGTTCCTGCTTTTTGTAGTCCAAAACAGATAGGTGTTCCTCATGCGTTCCAAGCTGCTCCCACTCAATGCCGTGTTCTTGCATAATTTCGGCCAGCACTTGTTTTTCACTCTGCGCCCACTGATTCCACTCGGTAGCGCTGAGTGTACCACCCTTGAAACCAAGCTGTGCAAGCGCCTGCTTGAGTGACACGCGCGTATCCATGCTGCGTTTGCTGCCTGTGATATAAGGCACAAAATCTATATGTACATGGGGTGTTGCCTCGTCCATGTGCAGATGGCTCCAAAACACACGGAGCGTTGGGTTACGCGCTTGAAATCCTTTTGCGTATTCAGTCAAACACTGCTTTGCAGTTTCTGCCAGTTCCGTATGGATGCCTGTATCGTCCTTATTTCCGATCTGTAAGACAATTTCATGGAAAGGTTTTTCCTGTTTTGAGGAACAAATTTTCCCATAATAATTTTCAATGCGGCGGTCATTTCGGGTTTGTTTTGCGTTGAATCTTTCCTGTGCATCATCGAACAGTTCATGGTAGACATCGCGTATGTCCTCGCGGCAAAATTCTATGTTCAGATAACTGCGGCTAGGGTCTACATTAGATGCGTAAAATTCACGGCTATTATGATTGAGGGAGCCTTTCTCTACCATTGCGCTGATTGTTCTTTTCAAATCCACTCCTTATCTCCGGCGCAAGCCGGCCTAGTTCTGTTACTCTTGCCAAGAGTAACGCAAAAGCACTTTTGACACTTCGTATCAAAAGCGCCTTTGCGCCCTGCGGGGCTACTTGTTGGAAAAAGAATATTTGCTACCTCTTCCGTGTCGGTCGTGACGATGGTGACGGTATTTTTGCTGTCGGGCTTGCGCCCCAAAATATCGTCACGACCGTCACATATCGTCACGCTTTCGGCTGTTCAAATGTCAGGCAGACCGTGCGTCCATCGTGTGTGCGCTTACTCTCATAGCGGATTCCATAGTCATTATAAAGGCGGTCAGCGCTCACATTCAGCTTTCGAGTCAGGACATTTGCTTGGATTTTCACGTCCGGCAGCAGAGCCAACAACTCCGTTGGTGTTCCACACCATGCAGAGCCAGCTGAAAGGAAAATCTTTGAAACAGCTTCCAGCACTGGGTCTGGCGGTTGTTTCCAGAGTTGCGTTTCCGCACCTTGGAAATTCCACACGCACCGTTCCCGGTCAAACTCCAGCGTTAATTCCTGATCCGGCTGGTCGCGTCCGACAACATCGAGTGTGGCAATATTATCCGTTCGCCGCTTTTTCTGCATAATGAACGCGCCGTCTGCTGCCCCCAGCAAACCATTTGTGCCGGAGATCATATCGAAGCTATCTCCCGCTTCCATCTTCCGCGTATGGTGTACGACCAACAAGCAGATACCATGATTATCACTGAATCTTTTCAGCTTTGTCACAATCTCATAGTCGCTGGCATAACTGTAACACTCGCCGCTTACCTCACGGATTTTCTGCAAGGTGTCAATGATAATCAGCCTGACATCTGGGTGAACCTTTACAAATTCTTCAAGCTGTTCATCCAAACCACCACCAACGGATTTTGCTTGTGTTGCAAAGTACAGATTGTCGGTTTCCTCTACGCCGAACATTCGGGAGAGCCGCCGCTGCAATCGCGCATAATCGTCCTCCAATGCCAAATATAATACTGTTCCTTGGTGGACTTCGTACTCCCACAAGGGCAGTCCTGTGGCCACCGTGTACGCAAGCTGCCCCATGAAAAACGACTTTCCAATTTTGGGAGCGCCCACAAATAGATAAGTACCACTGTACAACAGATTGTCTACGATAGGTCTGCGCGGCGGGTATACTGTATCGTACAGTTCTGTCATGGATATGGTTTTCAGATTGCAATTGTTGCTAGAGTCTGTTATACTATTAGTGCTATTTTTTAGTAACGGCTGCACCGCATCTGCGCCAACAGATGCATTCGGTGTGGTCGTTTTCTTTGTTTCGCTCATTCGCCGTCCTCTTTCATACCGTTCAGTGTGATTGCGATCATCTGCAATGTTTCTAGCATATCCGGCGCGACTTCCTGTGCTGATGTAAGGCGCTGCAACTCTGCATAAATGTCCGCCATCTGATTTTTCAGGGCTTTGTAAACTCTCGGATTTCCAACCACCCGGATTTCTCGGTCTGTCAGCCGACTAACGATATAGTCCTGCTTTGTCAGCCCGGAAAGACGTACTTTAATTTCGATTTGGTTGTTTTCCTCCGGCGATACGCGGAACGCCACAGTCTTGCTGCGCCAGCGTCCTTGCCTATCTAAAGCCTTTTCCATTACCGTTCCCCTCTTTCCATGTTCAATTTAGCCGCCATTTCCTGCTGCTTTGACGGGAATAGGTGCGCGTACTTGTAGGTAATATCAATGCTTTCATGCCCCACTCGGTCCGCAATAGCTACCGCAGAGAATCCCATCTCGATCAGCAGTGACACATGAGAATGCCGCAAATCGTGGATTCTGATGCGCTTGACCCCGGCCTCTTTTGCGCCCCTGTCCATTTCGTGATGTAAATAATACTTAGTCACCTCAAAGATTCGGTCAGTCGGCTTCACCTTGTAAAGCGATTTCAGATAGTCTCGGATTTCCTCTGTCAGAAAATCCAGCATTTGAACGACCCGAACGCTTTTCGGTGTCTTGGGGTCTGTAATCACATCTTTGCCGTTCAAACGCTGATAGGATTTTGTGATAGAGAGTAGCCCTTTGTCCAAATCAAAATCTGCGGGTGTCAGCGCCAGCAGTTCTCCCTCGCGGATACCGCACCAGTAGAGGATTTCAAACGCATAGTAAGATAACGGCTTGTCCATCATCACTTCTGCAAATTTGAGGTATTCCTCTTTCGTCCAGAACAGCATCTCTTGGTGCTTGGAAGAGCCCATATTGCCCGCAGTCGTTGCTGCATTTTTGTTCAGTTCATAGAATCGTACCGCGTGGTTCAGAATCGCACTTAATTGACTGTGCAGCGTTTTCAGGTACGTTGGAGAATACGGTTCTCCGTTTTTGCCGCGGTAGTTTAACAATTCATTCTGCCACGCGATGACATCCTGCGGTTTAATATCGCAAAGTCGTTTTTCTTTGAAGTACGGCAGTATCTTAGTGCGAATGATATGCTCTTTAGTAGACCATGTATTCTCACGCAGACGGTTCTGCTTGTCAACAATATAGATTTCTACAAAGGCTTCAAATGTCATGGTCAAGTCAGCAGCTTGCTGAAGAAGAAATGTGCGTTCCCACGCCAAGGCTTCTTTCTTTGTGGGAAAGCCGCGCTTTAATTTCTTTTTCTTGACGCCTTTCCAATCCTGATAGTAAAAGGCTGCATACCATGTACCCTTTTGGGCATCCTTATACGCAGGCATCGGCTTTCTCCTTTTCCGCACCGTAAATCTTTTCGTAATAGTACTGGCGGCTTACACGGCCACCCACAGTGGTATAGCCTTTGGCTTTCAGTTCCTCGTTCCACTGGTTGATCATCTTATAAGCCAACGCCTTAGAAACATCTAATTCTACGGCAAGTTCGTCTGCTCTGATAAAAATACTTTTATCCATTTTATGTTCCTCATTCAAATATTTATTTCAACTGGCTGAACGATTGACGCTTCAAACCTATGTCGCCCCACATAGTCCTTTCCTATTTGAAGCTTGACCTTTTGCCAGTTAAGTCATTTTTTCTTTTTTACTAAGCTTATATGTTTAATGCTTTCTCCATTATACTAAGCATATCTAGTTAAGTCAATTATCTAAGTTCATTTTTCCTAAACTTTTTTGTTAAATTTTTGTTGCGATTTTAATAGTTTAATGGTATAATACTCATGCAGTCGTTCGTGCAATGCTGCGCTTGTACACTCACAGTACGAAGGAGTTATTAACGTTGTCAATTGGTGATCGAATAAAGAAAGCGCGCGTCTTTCGCGGTATGACTCAAAAGGAGTTAGGTATCGCTGTCGGATTTAATGAAAAGAATGCCGACATTCGGATTGCTCAATATGAAAGCAATACACGGAGGCCTAAGTCAGGTACTCTCAATAAAATCGCAGAAGTCTTAGATGTAGGCTTTTTTACGCTTTACGAGCCCTATCCGCACAATGCAGAAAATATAATGTATTCTCTTCTCGACCAAGGAAATAATCCGACGCGAGTCCAATTAGAAGAGGTGCTTATCACCGATGGCCTACAGCGCTCTCAAAAACGTATAGCTGTTGTCTACAATTACGATCACATGGATGAGTACCTCCGGGAATGGAAACTTCGCAGGGAGCAGGTATTAAATCACACCATTACAGTAGAAGAATATACCGAATGGGTGGTCAATTGGCCTGACACCTCTGATGTCTTTGTAGACGAACCAAACTACAGAGATTGGAAGAAAACAGAAGAATAAAAATAGAACGCCCTCTGAAAAACTTACCGTTTTTCAGAGGGCGTTCTGCGTCTCTCAGTGGCGAATAATTTTCAGTTAGTATCAAAGCAGTATCAGACAACTATCAATGTTTCAAAATTTATCGTTACTGCAATGATTATCAACGATTTCAAATCATTCAAACTCAATCGTTGCCGGCGGTTTTGTGGTGTAGTCAAACATGACGCGGTTGATGTTCTTGACCTCGTTCACGATGCGGTTGGCGGCGGTGGTGATGGTCTCCGTCGGCAGGATTGTGACCTCGGCGGTCATGAAATCCGTCGTGGTGACGGCGCGCAGGGCGATGGCGTAGTCGTAGGTGCGCTCGTCGCCCATGACGCCGACACTGCGCATGTTGGTCAGCGCGGCAAAGTACTGGCTCGGGCGCTGGGCCATGGGCAGCTTGTCGATCTCCTCGCGCCAGATGGCGTCGGCATCCTGCACGATGGCGACCTTCTCGGGGGTCACATCGCCGATGATGCGGATGGCCAGGCCCGGGCCGGGGAACGGCTGGCGGGCGACAAGGTACTCCGGCAGGCCCAGCTCACGGCCAGCCTGACGGACCTCGTCCTTGAACAGGTCACGCAGCGGCTCGACGATTTCCTTAAAGTCAACATAGTCGGGCAGACCGCCGACGTTGTGGTGGCTCTTGATTGTGGCAGATTCGCCGCCGAGACCGGACTCGACCACGTCGGGGTAAATCGTGCCCTGCGCCAAAAAGTCCACTGCACCGATCTTTTTTGCCTCATCCTCAAAGACGCGAATGAACTCCTCGCCGATGATCTTGCGCTTGCGCTCGGGGGCGTCCTGACCGGCCAGCTTCTTGTAGAAGCGGTCACGGGCGTCGACGCAGACAAAGTTGATGTCGAACTGGCCGCCCTCGCCAAAGACCTCGCAGACCTGCTCGCGCTCATTCTTGCGCAGCAGACCGTGGTCCACGAACACGCAGGTCAGCTGCTTGCCGATGGCCTTGGCCAGCATGGCCGCGCAGACGCTGGAATCCACGCCGCCGGACAGGGCGCAGAGTACCTTGCCGTCGCCGATCTTTTCGCGCAGGGCCTTGACGGAGTTTTCCACGAAGGAGTCCATCTTCCAGTCACCGGCGCAGCGGCAGACATTATAGACGAAGTTATGCAGAATTTTCGTGCCGTTCTCGGTGTGCAGGACCTCGGGGTGGAACTGCACAGCGTAGAGGCCGCGTGCCTTATCCTGCGCGGCAGCCACCGGACAGTTGGGCGTGTGGGCCACGATCTCAAAGCCGGGGGCGGCCTGCTCGATGTAGTCGTTATGACTCATCCAGCAGACATTCTGCGCGGGCAGCGTGTCAAACAGCGGGCTGGCGGTGTCCAAGTCGACCAGCGTCTTGCCGTACTCGCGCTCGGGTGCCTTGCAGACCTTGCCGCCCAGCATGTGCATCATCAGCTGGCTGCCGTAGCAGATGCCGAGGATGGGCACGCCCCAGTTATAAATTTCGGGGTCGATCGTGGGCGAATCCGGCAGGTAGGCGCTGTTGGGGCCGCCGGTGAAGATGATGCCCTTGGGGTTTTTGGCCTTGATTTTGGCAAGGTCGGTGCGGTACGAATAAATCTCGCAATATACGTTGCATTCGCGGACGCGGCGGGCGATCAGCTGATTATACTGGCCGCCGAAATCCAGAACGATGACAGTTTCCTGCTGCATGAGGAGACTCCCTTCTCTATTTATAGTCCTATTGGGTTATTATAGCACGTTTTGGCGGGTTTGAACAGATGGGGAGGGAAAATAAATTATTTTTGCGTTTGTGTGACGCAGGGGCGCCTTATATATGTGCCCGGGACGTGTGCGGCTGCGTTAGGTTTGCGGGCGGATCGGGAATCCGCCCCTACGGTGGTGGCGGGAGGCTTGCGGTGGCGGGAACGGGCACGGCGGCATGAGGGCATGCCGCCCTACGTCCCCGCATAAATGATACACGTAGGGCGGGGTGCCCCACCCCGCCGCAAGTTCACACCAGCTCCACCTTATACTTTGCCAGCCAATAGTTCAGCTGCAAAAACCACGCGATAGTCTGGGGCGTAGTCATCAGCTGACCGTACCACGGGATGGGGTTATCCGCGCCGGAGGCCAGCAGCGTTTCCAGTGCGTCCGCCCGAATGATGCGCAGAAGCGGCGCGGCGGGGTCGTTCAGGACGGTGCGCAGCTCCGCCGAGACGGCAGCCAGGTAACTGGGGTTGCACGTTTTGGGGTACGGGCTTTTGCGCCGCCACAGAACCTCGTCGGGCAGCACGCCGCGCATGGCCTCGCGCAGGAGGCCCTTTTCCTGCCCGTGATAGTCCTTGAACTCCCATGGGACCGAGTAAAGATACTCCGCAATGCGGTAATCGCAGAACGGCACGCGGACCTCGAGGCCGCTGTACATGCTCATGCGGTCCTTGCGGTCCAGCAGCGTCTGCATGAACCATTTGAAATTCAGGTTCATCATCTGGCGCATCCGCTGTTCTGCGGCGGGCAGGCCGGGGCGGACGGAGGTCTGTGCCAGCGTGGCGCGATAGCGTTCATCCACGAACGCTGCCGGGTCGATGCCGCCCAGCACACCGGGCTTGATGAACGACGCGCGGTAGGCCGTGGACTGCGCCCATGGGAAGCCGTACCGTTCGCGCACCGTGGGGTCGCGGTACCACGGGTAGCCGCCGAAAATTTCGTCCGCGCACTCCCCCGACAGCGCCACCGTGGCGTGGGGCTTGATATGCCGACAGAACACGAGCAGCGACGCATCCACGTCCGCCATGCCGGGCAGGTCGCGGGCGTCCACTGCGGCGTACAGCGCGGGCACAAGCTCCGGCGTGTCCAGCGTGACCCAGTGGTGCCTGGCATGGAGAAAGTCATTCATTTTGCGGATGTAGGGTGCATCCGCGCCGGGCTGAAATTTTGTCGCGTGGAAGTACTTTTTGTTGTCCCGGTAGCCCACCGAGAACGTTTGCAGCTGGTTGCCCTGCGCCGTAAAATGCGCATCGGCGATGGCCGAGATCAGGCTGGAATCCAACCCGCCGGACAAAAACGTTGCCACGGGCACGTCGGACACGAGCTGCCGCTCGATAGCATCGGTGACGAGGTCGCGCACCCTGCGGGCCGTGGCGGCGAAGTCGTCGGGGTGGTCGTGGTCCTCGAGCCGCCAGTAGGTGTGCAGGGTCAGGCGGGCGGTTTGGGTCTCATAGACAGCGTACTGGCCGGGCAGCAGCTCCCGCACATTTTGAAATACGCCGCAGCCCGGCGTGCGCCCGGGGCCAAGCAGCAGCGCCTCGGCCAGGCCGTTGGCATCGACGCGGGGCGGCACAGCCGGGTGCGCCAGCAGGGTCTTCAGCTCACTGCCAAATATCAGCGAGTCCTCCGCCTGCGTGTAGAACAGCGGCTTGACGCCGCAGCGGTCCCGCGCCAAAAACAGCGTACCTGCGTTCTGCTGCCAGACAGCAAACGCAAAAATACCGTTGCACCTAGGCACGCAGTTTGCGCCCCACTCGGCAAAAGCGTGGAGCAGTACCTCGGTGTCGGAGTGTCCGTTGAAGCTGTGCCCGCGGGCGGCCAGTGCGGCGCGCAGTTCGGGCGTGTTGTAGAGCTCGCCGTTATAAACCAGCACGTAGGTTTCACCCTGCCAGTCCAGCTGCATGGGCTGCAGGCCGTTTTCGAGATCCACAACCGCCAGCCGCGCGTGGATGAGCGCCGCCGCGCCGCAGATGTACATACCGCGCTGGTCCGGCCCGCGCCGCGCCAGCGTTTGCTGCATGGCGCAGTAGGCCGCGTACCGCCGCTGGATGGTCCGGGGGTCGCGCCCGACCTGCCCCGCAATTCCGCACATAAAAACGCCCCCTTTGCATGATTCACAAATGAATATGCAGGTGGGGGCGGGGGTATGATTTTTTGTTTCGGGAAAGGGCTTTGGCCGTTTGCGGTCTGTTTCTTACTTTCCCGCAATCGCGTCTGCAATGTGACCGGCGACGGCATCCTTGCTCTGGAGGGGCAGCTCGGTGACGCCTTGAGCGGTGATGATGGTCACAACGTTCGTGTCCACGCCGAAGCCTGCGCCGGGCACCTTCAGGTTGTTGGCCACGATCATGTCCATGTTCTTCTTGTGCAGCTTGGCCGTGCTGTTTTCAATCAAGTCGCGGGTCTCCATCGAGAAGCCGCAGACAAACAGCTTTTCCGGCTTATGCGCACCGACCCAGGCTAAAATATCGTCGGTGCGTTCCAGGGCAATATTCATCTCGCCGTCGTGCTTTTTGACCTTGTCCGCGGCGACAGTGGCCGGGCGGTAGTCGGCCACGGCGGCGGCCATGACGAGGGCGTCAGCGTCCATGGCGTTTGCCTTGACAGCCTCAAACAGGTCGGCGGCAGTGGTGAACGGAACGGTCTTTACAAACGGCACGGGCGGCAGCGTGCAGCCGGTGGACGCCAGCAGCGTGACGTCTGCGCCGCGCAGCATACAGGCGCGGGCCACGGCGTAGCCCATCTTGCCGGTGGAGTGGTTCGTCAGGTAGCGCACGGGGTCCATCGGCTCCTGCGTGGCACCGGCAGAGACGACGACCTTTTTGCCTTTAAGGTCTTTCGCGCAGGCCAGTTCCCGCAGGACGTAGTCGACCAGCACACCCTCATCGGGCAGACGGCCTGAGCCGACGTCGCCGCAGGCCAGCATACCGGAACCGGACGGGATGACCGTGAAGCCGTAGTGCTCCAGCGTTTTGAGGTTATCCTGGGTGATGGGGTTTTCGAGCATGTGGGTGTTCATGGCGGGCGCGACCAGCTTGGGGCAGGTCGCGGCCAGCGTGACGGTGGTCAGCATGTCGTCGGCCTGACCGTGGGCCAGCTTGGCGATAACGTTGGCCGTGGCCGGGGCGATGAGCATCAAATCTGCCGCATTGGCAAGGCTGATATGGGCCACGTCGTACTGGAAGTTGCGGTCAAACGTATCGACCTGGCAGCGGCGGCGGGTCAGCGTCTCAAACACCAGCGGCGAGATAAACTCGGTGGCGTTTTTCGTCATAAGAACGTGTACATCCGCGCCCAGCTTGACGAGTGCATGCGCCACGTTGGGCATTTTGTAGGCGGCAATGCCCCCGGTGATGCCGAGGACAACGGTTTTGTTGGAAAGCAGCATAAAAAAATCAACACCTTATTAGTAGAGTGGAGTTTTTGCCTTTGGCGAAAACAAAATTACGCTGTAGCCATTATAGCAGATTGACGCTTTCTATGCAAATGCGTATAATATTTTTGAGCGGCGCAAAGCGTCGCGATCCACCTTTTTTATCTATTATCTCTTATCTTTTATCTATAAAAAGGACTTCACTATGGTTTTAGCAGTTGACATCGGCAACTCCAACATCTGCATTGGCGGGCTGGACGGGGCGGACCACCGCACCATTGCGTTCACGACCCGCATGGTCACCCGCCCCCGCTGCACCGAGGGCGAGTACGCCGCCGAGATGAAATTTCTGCTGCAGCGCTTGCCTGTGGACCCCTCCGCCTGTGAGGGCGTTATTGTGTGCAGCGTCGTGCCACGGCTGACCGGCGTGCTGGCCGCCGCCTGTAAGCGGCTGACCGGGCGCGAGGCGCTGATTGTGAATTACACGCTGGACACCGGGCTGACCTTCGCCGTGGACGAGCCCGCCAAGGTGGGCCGGGACCGCATCGCCGATGCCGCTGCGGCAGCGGAGCACTATCCCCTGCCCTGCATGACCGTGGATCTGGGTACGGCGACGACATACAACGTTATATCGGACAAAAAGGTGTTTCTGGGCGGGTTCATCGTGCCCGGCGTGCAGACGAGCCTGCGGGCCATCAGCGCGGGCACGGCGCAGTTGCCGCCCATCGCGCCCGAGCCGCCGGAGCATCTGATTGGCGCGAACACCGTCGCCGCGCTGAACAACGGGGCCATGTTCGGCACCGCCGCCATGCTGGACGGGTTAGCGGACCGCGTTGAGGCCGAGCTGGGCCAGCCGCTGACCGTGGTCGCCACCGGTGGGTTAGCGCCGTACATTATGCCCTGCTGCAAGCGGAAGATCATCTATGACGCTGATTTGCTGTTCAAGGGGCTGGCACTGATCTGGGAGAGGAACGGGAAATGAGGCTGCGGTTCATGGGAGGGATTTATTCCTCCCATGAGGTCTGCGGTTGCGGAGGGTGCCCAGGCGGATATGGAATCCGCCCCTACGGGCTGTGGGATGCCTTTATACATTCCATGGGCGCTTGATGCGACGGAAACGGCCACGGGTCGTCGGGGACGCCGACCTCTGCGGCGTAGGGGCGGCTTCCTGATCCGACCGGGGTGTTTGCGGTGGCGGAAGGTAGACGCGAAGCGGTTGCCTGTTTATTCTGCCGGTTTGTAGGGGCGAGCATTGCTCGCCCGCAAGCTTTACGCTGCAACGTATTTCCCGGGAAATTTCTCGCAAGAAAAACGGGCACGGGCGAGCAATGCTCGCCCCTACAAGACACCTTTTCGGCGGCCCCTACCGCACGATGATATTAAAAAAGCACAAAAAGCCGCAGCTATGCGTTTTCTGCACAGCTGCGGCTTTATTTACACTCTTTTATGCGCTCACATATCCGGCGTCACGGGCACGGCACCGTAGTTGCGGATGTTCAGGACGTGGCAGCTGCCTTCGCCGAAGCAGCCGTCGATGGCGGCCTTGTAGGCGTCCAGCAGGTCAACGGGCACAAACGCCTGAATGGTGCCGGCAAAGCCGCCGCCCTGCAGACGCCACGCGCCGCGGCCATTCAGTACGCGCTGGCTCAGGGCCAGGGCCACAGGCACGCCCTGCTCCTTCGGGTTCTTGATGCTGTAGGCGTTCTGGTTGAACTCAAAGCTGGAGTGACCGCCCTCGATAATCAGGCGCAGGAACGTTTCAAAATCGTCCTCGCGCACGGCGTCGCAGAGCTGGGCGGCGCGGCGGCAGTCGTTGTAGAAGTGCATCGCACGCACGACGGCGCGGTCCCCCACGGCCTTGCGCAGCTTGGGCAGAGCCTTGTAGAACTCGTCCTCATCGACCTCGCGCAGGACCTTTTTGCCGAACTGCTCGGCCACACTCTCCATCTCACGGCGGATGGCGGCATAGTCGTCGGTCAGGTCGGCGTGGCTGCCCTTCGTATCGCTGATGCACATGACAAAGCCGTGCTTCGCCAGGTCGATGGCCGTCTGGCCGACCACCGGGTGGGCCGGGTCCTTGAAGTCGATGGTGATAACGCCGCCGACGGCGCAGGCGGTCTGGTCCATCAGACCGCAGGGCTTGCCGAAGAACACATTCTCGGCATACTGGCCGATCTGGGCGATCTTGACCTGGTTAAACTTCTCCATGTCATTGTTGTTGTACTCGCCGCGCAGGATGGCACCGATGCAGACCTCAAAGGCTGCGGAGCTGGACAGACCGGAGCCGCGCAGCACGTTGCTGGTGGTGTAGCAGTCAAAGCCGCCCACCTTGCCGCCCGCATCCACGATGCCCTTGGCGACGCCGCGGATCAGGGAAGCGGAGTGCTCGGCCTCGCGCGGCTGCGGGACGAGGTTGGTGACATCGACATCGTCAATTTTGTCAAAGCCCAGGGACTTGACGCGGATGACATTTTCCTCATTCGGGGAGACGACGGCCACCATATCCAGGTTGACAGAGCCTGCCAGCACCACACCGTTGTTGTGGTCGGTGTGGTTGCCGCCGATCTCGGTGCGGCCCGGGGCGGAATAGAGGCGCACCGTGCGGTTGGTGCCGTATTTCTTTTCAAATTCGTCGATCAGGTCGGTATAGCGCTTGCGCTGCTCCTGCACGGCGTCTGCACCGTACAGCTTGGCAAAGGCGGCGTCGTATTCGCCCTGTGCGATCTGCTGTTTGAGTTCAATGGTATTTGCCATGATTCCACTCACCTTTCCTGTCGGGCGGCTCTTTTCGTAGATATGCACAAATTGAGCCTTATGTTTTTAGGCAGACAGCCAAAGGAGCGGCTCTCTGCGGGTTTCTTGTTTTCAGTATAGCAAATCCTGCAAAAAAAGCAAACATTTTTTCCGCCTCTTTTATGGACTTTTGATGAATAGCTTGGTATAATGAAAATATCACACGAGCGAGGTGCCGCCATGACCATCAATGAGATGAAGCAATCCTACAAGCAGAGCTATACCGACAACGTTGAGCTCTCGATTTTTAACTGCGGGCATGAATACTGCCAGCCGGGCCATACCTGGGGTCCCGGCGTGCGCGACCACTACCTGATCCATCTGGTGGTGGCGGGCAAGGGTGTGTATCAGGTCAACGGGGCCTCGCACACGCTGCAGGAGGGCGATCTGTTCCTGGCCAAGCCGAACCAGCTCATCACCTACGCCGCCGACGAGACTGACCCGTGGGAGTACTACTGGGTCGGCTTCAACGGCGCGTGTGCCAACAAGCTGGTGCAGCAGACGCCGTTCTCCGACGCGCACCCCGTACACCACTGCAAGGACCCGCAGACCGTGCGGGAGGCGCTGTACAACATCTACCTGTCCCGCGGGCCGGAGCCGCAGTGCGAGGCCCTGATGACGGGCTATCTGTATATCTTTATGGCGCACCTGATGAAGGAGGCCCGCGAGGCGATGCCCAACGTGGGCTCGTCCAGCAGCCAGTACGTGCTGGCCGCCATCAAGTATATCCAGTTCAACTACTCGCATGATATTTCGGTGGACGATATTGCCAAGGCCGTCGGCGTCAGCCGCAGCCACCTGTACCGCGTGTTCATGTCGAACGTCGGGCAGAGCCCCATTGACTACCTGACAAGCTACCGCATCAGCGAGGCGTGCAGCCTGCTGAAAAATTCCAGCCTGTCGATTGCGGAAATCGCCGTATCTGTGGGCTTTTTTGACCAGTTCTATTTTTCCCGCGTGTTCAAAAAGGTCAAGGGCGTGCCGCCGAGCAAGTACCTGGCCACGCTGGAGAAGGAGGGTCCTGCCGCACCGCAGGCCATCAACCCGTAACATTTCCCGCACTATTTATAAGGAGCAGACATGCCTTTTACAAAAAATCAGATCATTACTCTGGAGATCGAAACGCTCTCCAATGACGGAAACGGCGTGGCCCACAAGGACGGTCAGGCCGTTTTTGTGCCGCTGACCGCCCCCGGCGACGTGGCCGAGGTGCGCATTGTCAAGCCGATGAAAACCTATGCCTTTGGCCGCGTGGAGAAGCTGCTGACCGCCGGGCCGGGCCGCGTCAGGCAGGACTGCCCGGTGGCCGGCCCCTGCGGCGGCTGCGGGCTGCGGCATATCAGCTATGAGGCCGAGTGCGCCGCCAAGACCCAGTTTGTACGGGACGCCTTTGCGCGGCTGGGCAAGCTGGACGTACCGGTGCCGGACGTGCTGGGCGCACCCGACACGAACCGCTACCGCAACAAGGTCCAGCTGCCCGTGGGCACCGACGAGAACGGGCATATTGTGACCGGCTTTTTTGCCGGGCGCAGCCACCGCATTGTGGCCTGCACCGACTGCAAGCTGCAGCCCGCGTGGATGAACGAGCTGGCCGCCCGCGCCTGTGCGCTGCTGGAGGAGAACGGCATCACTGCCTACAACGAGGAGACCCACACGGGCCGCGTGCGCCATTTGTACATGCGTCAGGGCTGGCACAGCGGGCAGCGGCTTTTGTGCTTTGTGGTAAACGGCAACGGCCTGCCGAACGAGGCGGAGATTTGCGCCACACTGCAAAAAGAGTTTTCCTTAACGACGATTTTGGTCAACCGCAACAGTGAGCGGACGAACGTAATTTTGGGCCGCAGGACCCGTACCGTGCTGGGCTCCGGCGTCATTGAGGACACGCTGGCCGGTGTGCCGCTGCGGATGGGTGTGCATGAATTTTACCAGGTCAACACCCCTGCCGCCGAGGTGCTCTACGCCAAGGCGCGGGAGTACGCCGGGCTGAAGCCGGACGATTTTTTGCTGGACCTGTACTGCGGCATGGGCACGATCGGGCTTTCGATGCTGGCGGACTGCAAACGCTTAGTCGGCGTTGAGGTCGTGCCGCAGGCTGTCGAGGGCGCGAAGGAGACCGCCGCGCGGCTGGGACTGGACGCGGACAGAGCGGACTTCCGCTGTCAGGATGCCGGTGCAGCCGCCGCCATGCTCGCCGCCGAGGGTGCGCGTCCCGACGTGATCGTCGTAGACCCGCCCCGCAAGGGCTGCGACGAGGCGACCCTGACCGCCATTGCCGAGATGGCCCCGCGAACCGTGGTCATGGTCAGCTGCAACGCCGCAACAGCGGCAAGGGATGCCAAGTGGCTGACCGAGCACGGATATAAAGCCGTGGAGGTCCAGCCGGTGGATCTGTTCCCGAGGACGAAGCACGTGGAGTGCGTGGTGAAGATGACGCGCGGATAAAAGAAGTGGAGATGTAAAATGGCGATCCCTAAGTACAACGAACTATATGACCCCTTCCTTACCGCAATCAGCGATGGAAAAATTCATACTGCTAAAGAAGTTGCCTCTACTGTAGCAAATATTCTTCAGCTTTCCCCGGAAGATTTAGCTGAGCAGTTGCCGAGCCAGCGGCAGACTACGTTTGCCAATCGGTTGAATTGGGCAAAGACCTATCTAAAAAAGGCCGGACTTGTAGATTCACCCAAACGAGGCACCTACATCATCACTACAGCCGGGAGCGCACTTCTTCACAGTGACGTCGCCATCACAAACGAATTTTTGGAGAGCAATTATCCATCTTTCGCTGCGTTCGTAAACAGGACTGACGATGTAGATACCGCAAACGACACTGCAAGCATCACACCATCTGATACGCAAACTCCCGAAGAGCAGATGGATGCCCTTCACAAAACAATCAATGATACTCTGGCTGATGACCTGCTTGCCGAAATCATGCAGCAGACGCCTGTATTTTTTGAGCAACTGGTCGTTGACTTGATGAAAGCCATGGATTACGGCGATGGCTTCAAGACAAAATCCAGTGGTGACGACGGCATTGACGGTGTTATACATGAGGACAAACTCGGCTTCAATCTGATTTACATCCAGGCTAAACGTTGGAACCCCGATGTTACCATCGGCAAGCCGGAGATTCAAAAATTTTTCGGTGCCATGATGGGCCCGCCCCGTGTGGAAAAAGGACTTTTCATTACAACTGCTAAATTTTCCAAAGGTGCTAAGGAGTACGCCGATGCACAGCATATTATTCTAGTCGACGGGCAAAAGCTCACTTCCTTGATGATTGAGTGCGGCTTGGGCGTGTCTGTGCAGAAGGTGTACCAAATCAAGCGCATTGACAGTGATTATTTCTCTGATTCACTTTAAACCCACTTTTGTTCAAACTCTATTCCCCGCTTGTTCACGATTTGCCCATATTTGTGTGCCATAATAGTACGATGAAAACAATGCGGCTTTGCCGCGAAAAGGTGGTTTTTACATGAAAGGCTGGTTTCAGCGGTTTATGGCGGGCCGATATGGGTTCGACCAGTTCGGCGGTTTCCTGTGTATTTCGTCGCTTATCCTTATTGTCATCGGTGCGTGGGTGTCGCCGGTGCTGTACTGGCTGGGGCTGGCGGCCATCGTCTACAGCTATTTCCGCATTTTGAGCCGCAACACCCGCAAGCGGTACAGCGAAAACCTCAAATATCTCTCCTACCAGAACCGCGTTACCACGTGGTTTGGCAAGCAGCAGGTGCGGTTCAAGCAGCGCAAGGACTATCACTATTACCGCTGCCCCCAGTGCGGCCAGCAGCTGCGCGTGCCCCGTGGGCGCGGCAAGATCAGCATCACCTGCCCGAAGTGCGGCCATCAGTTCATCAAAAAGAGTTGACGCGCAATGTTCGGATATGTTACGCTTTACCGTAAGGGCCTGGCAGACGCCGAGATGGACCGCTACCAGGCTTACTACTGCGGGCTGTGCCGGACGCTGGGCCGCCGCTACGGACGCACCGGACAGTTGGCATTGAGCTATGACATGGCGTTTGTCGCCATTCTGCTGACAGCACTGTATGACACGCCCACAGCCTTTTCCGAGGGCCGCTGCGTGCCCCACCCACTGAAAAAGCGTCCCCGCGCGGACAACGAGCTGCTGGACTACGCTGCCGACATGACCGCCGCGCTGGCGTACTACAACTTTCTCGATGACTGGCAGGACGATCACCGCCGCGCCAGTCTGGCGCAGGCGCAAAAGCTGGAGCCAAGCCTGCCCGCCCTGCGGGAGCGCTGGCCGCGCCAGCTGCAGACCATGGCCGCACAGCTGGACAGGCTGAACGCGCTGGAAAGCGCCGGCAGCCACGATTTGGACGCGCTGTGCAACGCCTTTGGCGCACTGCTGGGCGAGGTGTTCGCCTGCCGCGACGACATCTGGGCCCCGGCGCTGCGCGGCATGGGCAATGGGCTGGGGGCGTTCATCTATCTGATGGACGCCTACGACGATCTGGAAAAGGACAGCCGACGCGGGCAGTTCAACGCCCTGCAGCAGCTGGCGGACGAGCTGCCGCCCGCCGCCTATGAGCAGCGCTGCCACGAGCTTTTGACCCAGCAGATGGGCCGCTGCGCACAGCAGTTTGAGATGCTGCCGATTTTAAAGGACACCCCGGAGGGGAAGCTATTGTACAACACGATCTATTCCGGCGTGTGGAGCAAATACGCGCTGGTACGCAAGCACAGGGAGGCAAAGCGCCATGACTGATCCATACAGTGTATTGGGCATCACCCCCAGTGCCGACGACGAAACGATTAAAAAAGCCTACCGCAAAAAATGCAAGGAGTACCACCCCGACCTGCACCCCGATGACCCGTCGGCGGAGGAACACTTTAAAGAGGTACAGGCCGCTTACAGCGAGATCATGCGCATCAAGCAGGGCGGCGGGGCGTCTTACAGTGCTGGCGGGCAGCGCTATGGCAGCAGCCAGAGCGGCTACAGCCAGCAGTATCAGGACCCGTTCAGCGGGGCCGGGTTCGGCTTTGGACCGTTCGGGTTTGGGTATTACAGCACAAGCGGCTCGTCCGGGCGGCAGAGCTACGGCAGCGCTGCCGGTGACCCAGAGCTGCGTGCCGCGGCAAACTACATCCGCAGCGGCTTCTATGAGGAGGCCATGAACACGCTGAACGGCATCCCCACTGCCAACCGCACGGCCCAGTGGCACTACTACGCCGCGCTGGCCAATCAGGGGCTTGGCAACAACATCCGCGCGCAGGAGGAGGCCCGGACGGCGGTCTCGATGGAGCCGAACAACTACGCTTATCAAAACCTGCTGGATCAGCTGCAAAGCCCGGGCCGCAGCTACACAAGCTACCAGCAGCCCTACGCCCAGCCCAGCGGCAGCCCGGGGTCTTTCTGTCTGTCGTTCTGGATGTATTTATTGGTGTGCAATATTTTGAGCTGGTGCTGCTGCGGCGGCAGAGGCGGATTCTTTATCTGCTGATTTACACGTAGGGGCCGGGGATGCCCGGCCCGCGGCTTTCCCGCAGATGGGCGGTTATCTTCAGGCTGCGGGCCGCATATGTGCGGCCCCTACAAAGCAATATAGGAAAAGCGCTGTGACTGTTTGAAAAGGTCACAGCGCTTTTGTTGTTGTTCGGTTACAGCATCCTGTCCAAAAGCGGCATTAAAATTTCTATGTTTTGACAAAACTGCGGGTAGAAGTCGTCGCCGAGCTCATAGTCGTAGTAGAGAGCACGCTCCATACGCCTTACAGCGGCGGAGAAGCGGGGGTTATCCGCGCCGCCCGCGGCCTGTAACCGGTGGGAAAGCTGCGTGCAGACGATGGCCCAGCGGGCATCCACCCCCGCGCGGTCCAGCACGGCGGAATCCTGCAGATAGTCCTGCAGCGTCCGTACCTCCCCTGCCCGCGCACCGCAAAGCGGCGTCTGGACGTAATATTCCGTCTGCGCTGTCACCGTGTCGATGCTCTGCCCCAGCGGGTAGAGCGCACAGGCCAGCGGGCGCGCGGCGTGGATGGTGCAGGCGCTGCCCTCAAAAAAGCGGCAGTTGCCGGTTTTGGGGTCCGGCGTCAGGCGCAGGGCGGGCAGGCAGCTTTCAGGCGCAAGGTAGCTTTTGCAGAACGCCGCCGCCACGATACGGGGCGGCAAGCTAAGCCGCCGCGCAATGCGGTAGAGGTCATACCCCGACAGCACCAGGTCGCGCCTCTGGCGGCAGCAGTCTCCGCAGCCCGCACAGGCAAAGTCAAAGCGGTCCCCTGCCGCCAGCCGCGGGCAGTCGTCCCAGTGTTCGCCGCAGCGGCCCGGCTCAACGGCTGGCATCACAGCTGCACCTCACCGGCGTAGGGCTGGCCGTGGGCATAGGCGTCCAGCGCCTCAAACGGGCTCTGCACCATGCTGGCGACATTGACGTCGGTGTAAAACGCCGTGTGCGGGCTGACGATGACATTGGGATAGCTGCGCAGCAGGTTCAGCTCGCGGTTCGGGATGGCCTGTCCCATGCGGTTGTAATAGTAAATACCGGTCTCATCCTCAATGACATCAAGGCCCGCACCGCCGATCTTACCGCTTTCCAGCCCGGCGATCAGCGCGTCAGGGTCAATGAGCGTGCCCCGCGCCGTGTTGACGAGCAGCACGCCGTCTTTCATTTTTGCAAGGGCGCCGGCGTTGATGAGGTGGTGGTTTTCCGCCGTAGCGTTCGTGTGCAGCGTGATAATGTTACTTTGCGCGTAAAGCTCGTCCAGCGTGACGTAGTCGGCGAACTGCCTGACCGCGTCGTTCGGGTAGAGGTCGTAGGCCAAAATCTTGCAGCCGAAGCCGCTCAGGTGACGGATGACCGTCTGGCCGATCTTGCCCGTACCGATGACACCCACCGTGCAGCCGGAAATATCGCGGCCCATCTTGCCGGGCAGCGAGTAGTCCTGCACGTTGGCGCGCAGCATGATTTCGTTCATGCGGCGGGTACACATCAGCATGAGCATGATCGTATAGTTGGCCACGCCGTCCGGCGGGTAATGGCTGTGGCTGATGCGCAGACCCAGCTTTTTGGCGGTGTCCAGCGGGATATGATCATAGCCGATGCTGCGGCAGGGCAGATATTTGACGCCCATTTCAGCCCATGTCTGCAAATATTCAGGGCGTATCTCGCAGGGGTTCGTGCTGACGGCGTCGCAGCCCTCGGCCAGATGCAGGTTATCCGGGCGCGGCACGTCGGGCGTGCCGGTGTAGTCGATGCCGTAGCGGGCTTTGTAGGGCTCGCAGTATTGCCGCTCATCAAAGGGGCGCAGCGCGTAAAACATGATTTTCATGCTTTGTCATCTCCTGTTACAGGTGAAAATCAAAGGTTTCAGCCAGCCAGTCCGTGCAGAGGGCCACCCAGGCGCTGTTGTGCTTGTTGGGGGTGTTGACCTCCCGCGTGCAGGTGCTTGTGCCGTGGCCGTCGTGGGCGAAAAGATGCAGCTCCAGCGGGACCTTATGGGCTGTCAGCGCACCGGCAAGCATCAAAGAGTTCTGCACGGGGACGGACGGGTCCTCCACCGTATGCCAGACGAAGAAGGGCGGCAGACCGTCGCGGACCTGGTTTTCCAGGCTCATTGTGGCGCGCAGGTCGGCGTCATCGCCGCAGAGGTTGACCATGGAGCCGTCGTGGCGGTATTCCCCCGCCGTGATGACCGGATAGCCCAGCACAACGGCATCGGGGCGGGCCTCGGTGCCGTGGATGCCAAGGGCGGTCTGCACAGGCTCGGCGTCCCACAGGATGGCCGTGGACGCCGCCAGATGGCCGCCCGCCGAGAAGCCGCAGATGGCGATTTTCGCCGGGTCGGTGCCGAACTGCTCTGCATTGCGGCGGATATGCAGGATCGCCCCGGCAGCGTCGATCAGCGGCTGCCAACGCAGCGCGGGCACGGTCTCGTCACTTCGGCAGGTGTAATAGAGGGTAAAGACGTTGTAGCCAGCCTGCAGAAACTGCATGGCAACGGGGTCGGCCTCGCGCCTGCTGCACCAGGCGTAGCCGCCGCCCGGCAGGATGAGAATGGCCGGACGGGTGTTGAAGGCAGGCATCTCGACGGTCCTATCGCGCAGATACCCGATGAGCTGTGCGCCGCCGGGGAGAGTGTGGGTGTATATTTGCATGATGGATTCTTCTTTCTATGATATTTCTATGGTAATGGATCGTTTTTTGTCAGCTGGGCGTAGGGGCCGCCTATATGCGGCCCGCAGCTGTACGCAGGCAGACATTCACGGGCAAGCCCGCGGGCCGGGCATGCCCGGCCCCTACCGCGCTGTTTAACAGAATACCTTATACATTGTTAGCATACCGCAAATTCCCACGTTTGAAAAGCCCTGAATTTAAATTTTTTGTTAAAATGCTGCGCAAGGGTTGCACTTTATTAAAAAGAGTGCTAAACTAGCTTTAGCAGTTGAAACAAACGAGTGCTAATTTCATTTGTATAAAGTGAGGTTTTCTACCATGGCTATGCGTCAGTTTAAGGCCGAGAGCAAAAAGCTGCTTGACCTGATGATCAATTCTATCTATACAAACCGCGAGATCTTCCTGCGTGAGCTGATCTCCAACGCATCGGACGCCTGCGACAAGCGCTACTTCAAGAGCCTGACCGACACGTCCGTCGGCATCACGAAGGACGACCTGAAAATCCACATCCAGCCCGACAAGGACAGCCGCACGCTGACCATCACCGATAACGGCATCGGCATGACGAAGGAGGAGCTGGAGAAGAACCTCGGCACGATTGCCAGGTCCGGCTCCCTTGACTTCAAGACCGAGAACCAGAGCGATAACATCGACATCATCGGTCAGTTCGGCGTCGGCTTCTATTCCGCGTTCATGGTGGCCAAAAAGGTCACCGTCATCTCCCGCGCACAGGGCGCTGACACGGCCTGGAAGTGGGAGTCCACCGGCGTCGAGGGCTACACCCTGACCGAGGCTGACAAGGAGGACGTCGGCACCGAGATCATTCTGGTGCTGAAGGACGACACCGATACGGACAAGTACAGCGAGTACCTCGAGGATTACGAGCTTGCAAACCTCGTCAAGAAGTACAGCGACTACATCCGCTTCCCCATCACGATGTACCGCGAGAAATCCCGCCAGAAGCCGAAGCCGGAGGACGCGGGCGACGACTACAAGCCCGAGTACGAGACCTACACCGAGCTGGAAACGCTGAACAGCATGGTGCCTATCTGGAAGCGCCCGAAGAACGAGGTCAAGGACGAGGACTACAACGAGTTCTACAAGAACAAGTTCATGGACTACACCGACCCGCTGCGCGTCATCACCAGCCGCACCGAGGGTACGGCGACCTACACCGCGCTGCTGTTCATCCCCGGCTCGACCCCGTACGACTACTACACCAAGGAGTACGAGAAGGGCCTGGCGCTGTATGCCTCCGGCGTTATGATCATGGAGAAGTGTGCCGACCTGCTGCCGGATTATTTCAGCTTTGTGAAGGGTGTTGTGGACAGCGAGGATCTGAGTCTGAACATCAGCCGTGAGACGCTGCAGAAGGACAACCAGCTCAAGCTGATGCGCAATTCTCTGGAAAAGAAGATCAAGAACGAGCTGCACGCGATGCTCGTCAATGACCGCGAGAAGTATGAGACCTTCTGGAAGAACTTTGGCCGCCAGATCAAGTTCGGCATCTACGGCGACTACGGCATGCACAAGGATCTGCTGGGCGACCTGCTGATGTTCTACTCCGCCAAGGAGAAAAAGCTCGTCACGCTGGACGAGTACGTCGAGAAGATGCCCGAGGATCAGAAGTGCATCTACTTTGCCGCCGGTGACGACACGGACCGTCTGGGCAAGCTGCCCAACGCCCAGCTGGTGTTGAGCAAGGGCTACGACCTGCTGCTCTGCACCGAGGATGTGGATGAGTTCTGCCTGCAGATGATGCGCGACTACAAGGAGAAGGAGTTTAAGAACATCAACTCCGGTGACCTGGGTCTGGAGACCGAGGACGAGAAGAAGGCCGCCGAGGCTGCCGAGACCGAGAACAAGGACCTGTTTGAGGAAATCAAGAAGGACCTGAACGGCAAGGTCAAGGAGGTCAAGGTCAATCCGAGCCTGCAGGAACACCCCGTCACCCTGTCTGCCGAGGGCGGTATCTCGATGGAGATGGAGAAGGTACTGCGCCGCATGCCCAACGCAGAGGGCGTCGAGAGCACGAAGGTGCTGGAGCTGAACCCGAACCACACCGTCTTTGCCGCCCTGAAGGCTGCCCACGCCGCGGGCGACACCGACAAGGTCGCCAAGTACGCCGAGCTGCTCTATGACCAGGCACTGCTGATTGCCGGTCTGCCCATTGAGGACCCCGTTGCCTATGCACAGCTGGTGTGTGGACTGATGCAGTAAAATCAAAAAAACAGCCGCCCGCCCAGGTACGATGCCTGAGCGGGCGGCTGTTTTTTTGATGGGGTTGTAGGGGCAGGCATTGTTCGACCACGGCAACACGGACTTTCCGAGTCGATGCAGGCGCCGTCCCTATGTGTAAGGGGCGGATTCCATATCCGCCCGGGAAAGCTTCCGCCACCGCAAACGGGCACGGGCTTATATAGAATGCGCCCCTACGGAGTTATGCCGCAGGGGCGCAATTTTCGTTTTTTACACAAACGGATTATAGAACCGTCCAAACCTGATCGTCACGGTCAGGCTGATGAGCAGCAGCACGACGCCGACTGCCAGCGCGATAAAATCGCGGCGGGCAAAGGGGCGGCGGGTGTACCAGGTGCGCTTGTCATGCTTGCCGAAGCCGCGCAGCTCCATGGCGTTGGAGATCGTGTCGATGCGGTTCAAGCTCGTCAGAATCAGCGGCAGCAGGATGCTGACCGAGTTCTTCAGGCGCTTGAAGAACGGCTCGCTGCGGCCCAGCTCGACGCCGCGGGCTTGCTGTGCCTGGCTGATGCTGTGGTAATCGCGCTGAATATCCGGAATGTACCGCAGCGCAATGGCGACGGAATAGCCGACCTTGTATGAAATGCCGATGCTGTTCAGGCTGGCGGCGAACTCACTGGGGTTCGTGGCCGAGATGAACAGAATGGCCACCGGCAGCGCGACAAAATATTTCAGCGAGATGTTGAACATATAGAACAGCTGCTCGGCGGTCAGGTCGTACCGCCAGAACAGGTGACAAAGCACCGTGCGGGTGCCGTAGAGCGCCGTGCCCTGGTTCGGGTCGAACAGGAAGATGAACAGGTCGTTCAGCGCGAGGAACACCAGCATAAAGACCAGCATGAAACGAACCTCGCGCAGCTTGATGTGGCTGAGCCTGAACACCGCAAAGCTGACGGCCATCAGCCCCAGCAGCACCCAGGTGTTGTAGGTGATCATGCTGGCGAAGGTAAACAGCAGAAAGAACGCCAGCTTTGTCGTGCCGGTCAGGTCGTGTACCACGCTTTTGCGCGGCATATAGTTCAAAACGGTATTAGCAGCCATCGGTGCGCACCTCCCTGTCTGCCGCGATAAAGCGCTCCACAAATTTCTCGGCGGGCGTGATGCCGCAGCGGTTGGCCAGCGTGTAAAGGCTCGTCTCCTTCAAGGCCGCCTGCTCGATCAGTGACGGGTCACAGAGGATGGCCGCCGCGCTGCGGTCCGCAATGAGCCGCCCGTCGCAAAAGGCCAGCGCCCGCGGCGTGTATTCCAGCATCAGGTGCATATCGTGGGTGATCATGACCACGGTCACACCCTTGGCGTTCAGCCCGCGCAGGAACTCCATAATATCGGTGTAATGTCGGAAATCCTGTCCCGCCGTCGGCTCATCCAGAATGATAAGCTCGGGGTCCTGCACCAGCACGCTGGCGATGGTCACGCGCTTTTTCTGGCCGAAGCTCAGCGCCGAGATGGGCCAGTTGCGGAACGGGTACAAGCCGCAGACCTTCAGCGTGTCCTCGACCCTGACGCGAATCTCAGCATCGGTCAGGCCGCTTCCCTGCAGGCCCAGCGCGACCTCGTCAAAGATCATCGTCTTGGAGATCATCTGGTTCGGGTTCTGCATGACATAGCCGATATGCCTGGCGCGGCGGCGGATGTTTTCGTCTTTCAGGTCCTTTCCGTCAAAGAAAATTTCACCGCTGTCGGGCGTCTCAAAGCCGCAGATCAGCTTGGAGAGCGTTGACTTGCCCGCGCCGTTGCGGCCCACGATGCTGACCATCTCCCCTTTTCCAATCGTGAAGCTCACGTCGGACAGGGTGTGCTGGTCCTTGCTGTAGCCGAAGGACAGACCCTTGACCTCCAGCAGCGGGGTCGGGGCAGGCTTGGCCGCGGGCAGCGGCTCGGCGCGGAACCAGGCGCGCAGCTTCTCGGTATCGGCGTCATCCAGCACGACGGAGTCAACGTGGGCGGGGTGCTTGGCGGGCGTGATGTCAATGCCCGCATACCGCATGGCCGTGACGTAAAGCGGCTCGCGGATGCCGTTTTCTGCCAGCAGTGCGCCGGACAGCAGCTCGTCGGGGCGTAGGTCGGCCAGGATGCGGCCCTCGTTGACCAGCACAATGCGATCCACGCTGCGCCAGAGCACGTCCTCAAGGCGGTGCTCAATGATGAGGACCGTCGTGTCGGTCTTTTGCTGGATCGCGTCGATCAGCTCAATGGCCTGCTTGCCCGTGGCCGGGTCAAGGTTTGCCAGCGGCTCATCGAACAGTAAAATCTTTACCTCGTCGACCATGACGCCCGCAAGGCTGACGCGCTGCTTCTGACCGCCGGAAAGCTCGTGCGGAGCGTAGTCGAGGTGGTTCTCGATGCCGACCAGCCCGGCGGCGCGGCGGGTGATCTCGTGCATTTCGTCCTGCGGGGTGCAGCTGTTTTCCAGCGCAAAGGCGATGTCCTCCCCCACCGTCAGGCCGATGAACTGGCCGTCCGGGTCCTGCAGCACCGTGCCGACGTGGCCCGCCAGCTCAAAAATACTGCTGTGGGGCGCATCCACGCCGTCCACAGTCAGCGTGCCCGTGCACTTGCCGGGGTAGGAGAACGGGTTCAGGCCGTTGATGCAGGCCGCCAGCGTGGACTTGCCGCTGCCGGACGGCCCGGCGATCAGCACGCGCTCCCCGGGGTAGATGTCCAGATTGATGTCATGCAGCGTGGGCTGCTTCTGGGCGCGATATTGGAAGGAAAAATTTTTGAAGGATATGATCGGGGTTCTCGTTTCAGCCATACGGCACCTCGCAGGGGAAATTGTGGTGGAACAGCAAAATGCCTTCCCGCGTTTGTGGGAAGGCATACGGGTTTACAGCGGATTACTCTTTGTCCAGAGAGCCCTTCTTGGCGATGGTCTTGGTGTAGGCCAGAATCAGCAGGCCGCCGACGACAACAGCCGTGATGATGTTGGACACAGCGGCAAACGCACCCTGTGCAAAGACCTTATTGGCGGGCTCGGCGTAGATCAGGATGTCCAGCACAGGCGCAACGACGATCCAGGCAATGGCATGGGCCGCGACATTGGCAATGGCGAAGGTGGCGACCTTACGCTTGTTGAAGTCGCCCTCCTGCACATTCAGCTTCTTGGCAAACAGGCCGACGACCACGCCGGTGAAGGCGGAGGCGATGACCCAGCTCCACCACGGGATGCCGCCCCAGGACAGGTCGATGAGGGCATGGCCGATGAAGCCGATCAGGGCGCCGGCCACAGGGCCGTACATGGCGGCCAGCAGACCGAGCACCGCGTACTGCAGGCTGATGTTGGTGTTGGGCACCGGGCTGGGGATAGAGACAAAGCGCCCCAGAACAAAGAACAGGGCTGCGCCGATGCCGACGGCAACGAAGGTTTTGCTATTCGAGTTTTTCATGATTCCGCACTCCTTTTAATACTATACCGCAAATCGTTCCGCCGCTTTCGCAAAAGAACAGTTTAAGTATACTGTTATAAAAGTGCCGCTGTCAATGGGCAAAAGTCGAGGTATGCACTATTTTGGTGAGATTTCGGCACAAAAAAACCACCCCGAAGGGTGGTTAAAAGTGGAGCGGCCGACGAGGCTCGAACTCGCTACCTCCACCTTGGCAAGGTGGCGCTC
>OGZF01000266.1_pt1 | contig 52632 bp, 57 predicted proteins | sample 1576771 | NCBI WGS metagenome assembly OGZF01 (sample SAMEA3541536, study PRJEB24748) | human gut metagenome | biome: human gut; feature: human-associated habitat; material: faeces | place: China | collected 2012
GCAGGCCGCTTTCCTGCACTACCTCACCTGCTTCAAAAACCATATACGGTTTCTGTGCAGGTGCTTCTTTATCACCGGCTTCAATATTCTTTTGAAAGTCTATTTGTTCATTAGCTTCATTAACTTTCGCTTTCATACAAATTTTCAGCCTTTCTGATTATCACTATCTTTTCTCCTTTGGGTTGGGCCGCTTTTTATAACAGCTATAACTGCAGTAGTATTGCCGTCTTCTATTTACCAAGGCCGTATACACATGGTAAGCTTTATTACAGCCAAACTCCTTACCGCATATCGGGCACTTTACTGTTAACGCTCCTAGGTGCAAATTAATCTCCGAATTTTCTGGCAGCAAGTCTTCTAATTTTTCCATTTGTACAAACCTTTCCTTTTATTCTTCATATGGCACTAACTTATACCGTTTTACTTTTTTTACCTGTTTCTTTTGTTGCACTGCTCATTTCCGGATCCAGCAGATCATCTAAAGTACAGCCTAAATATCTTTTTACTTTCAGCAACCCTTCTAAACCCAGCATGGTCCTGCCATTTTCCACATTGCTCAAATGTGTTTGCGAAACGCCTAAAACTTCTGCCAATACCTTCTGGGTTATTCTGCTTCTGATCCTTCTGATCTTTATTTCTGTACCTGTTCTTTTAGCGTCTATTCCATATGTCATATTTTTCAGCTCCTTTCTCTTCAGCCATCTGAATCGATTTCTATAATTATTTGTTCACCTCTATTCTCTGCCTTACTTACAAACCAATGCTTACAAAGTCTGCCTTCCCTGACCGAAAAATAAAAGCTGCCCTCCTCCAGAACAACTTTCTGGAGGAGGGCAGCTTATGAAAGGTTGCAGGAACGCATGTCCCCCCCATATATACTTTCTCGCTATTTAGTTTGTATACGACACTACGTTTTTGTAAAACGTTACGTTTTCTTTTCTTTTGCTATACAATATGTCTTATTAAATAATATTTTAAAACTATACCACTCTAATTTCAATAAAGTTATTGTTTATATATATTGTTTTTTGTTAATATTATTTTTAAACACTCTGTTTTATATTCTATATTTGATATTTTTATTTAAATAAAAGAAGAGTTGGATATTAGCAATCAAAGGAGAATTATAACCCTCAGACAGTCGACGTGACAGTTTCCTCTGCTCGTCATGTGGTAATAGTGTGTCTTTGTACGGAGCTTTATCTCTAATGATAGCCTTCGTAACTCTGATTGCTGTTATCGTTTTATCACGCTAATTAGCGTAAGATAAAAAGAAACCGCATACTTGCGTACGCGGCTTCCTTTCAATGTTTAATTAACTAGGGAGAGCCGACGTGCGACCATCGACTGTCTCTTTGTGGCATTTTACCACGCTTTTTAAACTATTGCAATAAAAATGCTTTAAGTTTAATTAAGCAGATACAACTATATAAACCCCAAAACGTAATATTCCCTAACCACAAAGGCACTGTAATAGTGCCTTTTTATTTTGGCAATTCTGTTATTTTGTTTTCTTCAATGGCTTTTTTATGTTTCTGATCATCAGCACTTATAAAACCAAATGAATGGTACTGTCGCTGAGCATCTGCTAATTTTTCCTTCGTCCTGGTATGCATATCGTCAGTAACAGCATTGACCATGACCTGGTTATTCAACATAGCATTAGTATTTTTGCTTGTTGCAAGCAAGGCTTTCAACAGAATCTCTTTTTGTTTTTCACTTATGACACCCTTAGAGTAATCGCTCAAAATCTTATCACGCTGCAGACCAATCTTACTACTTATATCTTCTGACTTCAGTACTACATCAATAGAGTTTTTATATTCGTTTTCGTAAGCTTCTGATAACTTTTTGTGATTATCTTTCCACGCTTCAGGAGTGTTACCATACTTATTACTCAAAAAATCAATACTATACAAGTTCTCAACTTTAGCCTGATATGTATTTTGGGCACCTATTATACCATTAACACTATTAGACAATATATTTGCTTCTTCAACGACTGTCAACACATCATTTTCTAATTGCCCAAGATCATCAAGCACTTTAAAAAATTCTTCCTGCAGATCGTGCAATGTAGTTATTTCTGATAATATTTTGGTTTCTTCAATAACTTTCTGCGTTTCTTTAGCTACTCGCGCTACATCAATCACAGAACCTCCCCGAAATTTTGCGCTTGCAAAAGATGTTACGATAACCACAGACAGAAAACCTACTGCTACCGGAATTATGATTTTTTTCCATTTCATTTTTACCTGCCCCTTTTCGTTATTTATGTTATATACACTAAATACTATATATAGCTTATATAACCTAATTATTTAGAAGCGCATTAAAATGCTTTGTAACTCTAGTAGACAATATGGGTACCATCCATACTAAAAAAGTAAATGCCAGGACAAACACTACAAATGTAGCGATACTATCTGCTGTTAGTGGTTTAAGTCCGTTCAAGGTATCTATCACAATCGAATAAATAAATGCTGATACTATTAAATCAAATATAGCCGTAAAAACTGCTGAAATAAGATTTTTACCGTAATACTCTGTTTTCGAAAATACCATTAAAGGAATTCCCAAGGCACCAAATACACACATAACATAAAAGACTACAAGCTTATACGCCATATAAAAGGTTACAAACAAACATAATGTTAAAATGACTGGCACTAATATCATAAGGAGTAATTGAGTAAGAAATGAAAACTGTTCGTTAACGTGTAAAAAAGGCTTAATAAGGTGTGTTACAGATATGAAAAAAGCCTCAAACTGTAAGAAACTGCTTTCAGAAAAGGCTTGTCCAGAATATGTACTGCTAATATCTTCGATCATAGGTACAAACATATTCGACACTAGCCAATGCCAGCTCTGCAGCAGCCAAAAGAAGAACCCATAACGCATTATTTTGGGTATCAGCTCTGAAAAATCTTTGATCGGCCGAACTCCGAGAACACCTGCAAGTAAATAAACAGCCAAATCGATTACAAACAAACTTATCATTAATTTTACTAAATTTTCTGATGCAAAATCCAAGGCAGGCTTTAGTGATTCAAGAATTTTCTTGGTTGCCTTCAGCAGCTCTTCGCTCGGAGCAAAATAATTACTGAAATCAAAATCAATATTTGGAACAATATTACCAAATACCCCAGTACTATTATTCGGGTCCCAACCTGATAAATCCCACTGACTAGCAATATAATCAAGCGGATCTGTCGTATCCCCAAAAACATCAAGTAATCTACGTTCAACATGAACGTGCGGGCCTGTTGAATTACCCGTACTGCCTGATATAGCAATTACCTGACCTTGGTTGACATGATCACCAACGGAATAAAGTAACTGCGAATTATGCCCCATATTCCAACATACACCATTTGAATCCTGAACAGATATAAAATATCCATATCCACCACACCAACCGCTGTAAACGACAGTACCAGTCGCCAGCGATGGCACGCCAACTCCAGCAGGAACAGCGATGTCAACTCCCTCATGCCCCTTGCCAATACCAAAAATAGGATGAATACGCCAGCCATATACAGAAGTAACCTCTCCAGAAAAAGCATACGCACTATTCATCAGCAATATCATTAAAAGTAGTATAACAAAAGAAGTTATATAAATTTTTTTATTTTTCATATCATGACCACTCAATCAACATATTAATGCGATTTTTCATTAAATATAGACCGATGCTGCTGAATATCAGAAATTAATTCCTGTTCTCTGTGCATCATAGATTTACTAGAAATGCCATAATATTTAATCAGATATCTACGAAATGCATCATCAAATGAAGGAGGTTCATTTACATTACATTTTCTCTTTATCGAATTATATAAATACATGTAATCATAAGCCAACAACCAATGTTGCCGGTAACGCTTACGGAAATATAATGTAGAATATAATAATATTATTATTAATAAGACAAGAATAATTATCATCAACGTTGCTCCTTGTGTCATAATATTTATAAAAAATATCAGAGAAACTTATAAAATAAGTTAATTTTGATTATTGCCATTTAGAACTCTATATGCAGCAATTCTTTTCATTGCTATGATTTGCAATTGATATTTGTTGTCTGCCGGGAGTTCTTTTATCACATAATTACAAGAGCGATCAATCCAAAATTTATAGTTAAATACAGGTTTTGAGTTAGTTTGGTATAAATCAAAAAGACTCGGCATCATACTGCTGTAAATTGTTCCCGGTTCACCAATTAGCTCTGCCAAAGTTGGCATAATTTGCATATGGCAACCATATGCAGGCTCATCTAATAAAAATTTATTTATGCCAAATCCATAAATAATGCAGGGAACAGCAGAATAAGTTATATGATCAACCTCGCTGGCAAATGAAAAGCGTTCGGCGTGATCTCCAGTAATCAAATATAACGCATCAGGATAAAGTTTTTTTGAACGCGCTACATAATCACCTATAACCTGGTCTGTATACCAAATATGCCCTAATTCCCGCATAGTTTTGTCATCACCGGCAATAGTTGCCGGCAATTTTTTTCGTACAGCTTTAACGTCAAATCCTTCGGCTTGTATATCAATGCTATACGGAGGATGATTGCTGGTTGTTAAAATTATATTGAAGATTTTTTCATTAGGATCGCATCCCTTCAAATAATTTTCTACCTGTTGAAAAAGAACTTTATCTTGACAGCCCCACGCATTTCCGCCTTTATATTCAAAATCACCTGCAGCGAAAAATTCATCGAAGTTTTGAGCCTTTACGAACTTTTTGATATTCTGCCAAGAATCAAAACCACCATACCAGAATACTGTTTTATAGCCTAATGATTTCATTATACTTCCGATACCGGTAGCATATTTACTGCGAAAACTTTCCTGCCGATAATTTTCATGAAGATCTATTGCCGGTAATCCTGTGATAAAACCATTAACAGTAGTCATAGTTCCGGAGCCATGAGCAAGCATTGCTTCTGTATGGATACTGTTCTTCGATTGCTGAATCTTTAAGCATTTGTCAACCAAACCTAAACTTTGATATTCCGGCAGAAAAGGCCATAAAGGAAAGCTTTCCCCAATAATCAATGACACCATGTGCGGTTTACCTGGTAATTTTTTGCTCTGCACCTGCTTAAAGAATGCCTGATCAATACCGTCTGCATTAGGATTTCCACCTGCAGATGATATGGAATTTCTAAGATCCTCCGGAGAAATTTCAATATCCGTTTTAGGCAAACGTTTATAATAAGATCTGACGCGATACAGAGCCTGGCCGTCATCAAGAACAGCTTCATTTAGAAGATGCGATTTCAAACGGTTGGCACTTTCCCAATTTATACTTTTCTCATAATTGAAAGCGCCACCATAACGGACAAAAACACAAAATATTGCCAGGAAGACTATAACAAGTATGGTTGCTGCTTTTGAGTGCATCAAATATCGGCTGCTATACGTTTTTTTCTTTAACCACATCTTCAGCGGGTGAGCTAAAATAATTCCACCTAATATAGCTGCAGGCAGCTTCAGCAACAACTGGTATTCCTCAATGGCTGTAATTAAAATTGCCCATTTGTCATCGTACAGGCCATTAATGATCATCATATCAAAGCCGTTATTAAAGATTGTGTAATACGTCAGCCTGGCAGCAAAGCAGATAGTAAAAAATATTATCACCAGGTAGTGCCATCTTATCCTGATCCTATTCGCCGGCCAGCGTAAAAATATTAACTGTGGCAGCATACATAATACGCAACTCAGCAGCATTATAGCTCCGGCCGTTTTCAAGCTGAGCCTAAAACCATACCAAAGAGCTGTCATGATTTCTTCGATATTTGAAGATTGATCAAAAACAATAATAAAACTCAATCTAAAAAGCGAAAATAGCAAACAGTAAAATATAAAACACTTAAATTCTTGTTGTAGATTTTCCCAAAATAAATATTTCCTTCGCAAATGAGTTTTTCACCACACTTTTCCTAATTTCTAAAAATATTTGATTTGATTGTTCGTTTTAAAGCCGACCAATAAAAGACCGCTTAGTTTTAATACCTTTAGCTTTAAAAAAGCGCTTACAAGCAAATTTCATTGAAGAATTTTTGAAAAAATCATAAGAATTGTTGGTTTATTACACAAATAATACAATGGAATAGCGAAAATAAAGATCGGTCCAAGAGCAAGACGGTAATTCCTGTTACCGGTTACCATCAACGCTATTGCAGCGATAATACCACCAAGCAGGAAAGCAAAACAAAGAAAATGGAGGATTTGCGGCCAAGACCAATAACATCCTAATATCCCCAACAGGTAAACATCACCAAGACCAAAAGCTTCTTCCTGATAGACTCTGTAAGCAACCCAGTATATTAGAAAGCCTATTGCTGCAGCTGCACCCCCTCCAATTATTGCGCTACTAAAATTGCCGTTATAGGCTTGAAAAACCATCACGGTAATAAACAACCCAATCATATCTCTATCATAGATATATTGTGTTTTTGAATCAATGTAAGATATTGTTAGAAACCAAATTATCATTATTATCTGTAATATAAAATTAACTATTTCCATATCTGTTATCTTCTTTTTATCCGCTTTCACTCGTTGAATCATCGATAGTTGACGGTAAAGTTTTATTAGAGTAAGGGGACTCCTTAATTCCTGTACTATACTTAGTTTTTAATGTGAAACTGCGCTCTTTCATTGTGTAGGAAAAACTTTCAGCAGAAAAACCATGAAGTCCCATTAATTCAAAAAAATCATCTGAAAGTTTTTCTGGCAGTTCTCCGTGAGTTGCATAATATTTGACTAAAGCATTATCTAATTGTGCCGTTTGAGTCAGCAGAGTCTTATCACTAACAGATGTTCTTATACTGCGGGAACTGATCATGTTTCCTCCGGAAACAAGAATCATGACGATAGCCAAATATATAACAAGTCTTACTAGCATTAAATTATCACGCTTCCTTTTAGGCTGCCTTAATGAGCCAATATACAGCCTTATTTATCGGTCGAATTTCACTTGCTGTAGGAGTACCTCTACTGAGATCCAGGTATGTTGAATAACTTTTATTGCCATCATCATCACCAACAAGATGATTTGGATGGCTTCCCTGGTAAAATACCCCGTCATACCCGCTCCAGGAGTCTACGCCCATTGGGAAAGATCCTGAAACATTCCGGACTGCATCACCTTGTAAAACCCCTAAGGCTTCAGAAGAATGAGTTACAGTCCCATAGTGCGTACTTATCTGACTGCCATACCCGCGTAAAAATACGCCCTGGTAATCAGGCACGTTATTGCCTACTATCGCCCGCAGCTCTGGGTAAGCCGCAGTGCTTTGTCCGTTGCAAATAAGCCAGGTCCCACCATCTTTCGGCATTGTTGTTGATGCCCAGGCAATTATCGTACCTATCGGCACTCCGGACGATTCTTCTTTTTCAATGCTGGATCGTGGGATTTTCAACTTAACACGGGCCAGACTATCGCCCTTTTTATAAACACTTACCGTGACTGTACGCTGCTTTATATCATCGTCATTTACAGTTTCAGTAGATAGTTCTACTTCATCTTGAAATTGGGTGTCAGGTACATCCTTTAAAGGCTGCGTTTCGAGATCTTCATACTTGGTCAGCTTTATGAGTTCTGCTTTGCTGGCAGCATATTGTTGTGCTTGAATGGCAATATTACTGCTGTTCATACCTGAAAACGTCGTTTGCATCATTTGTGTGAACGCTAAGCCTAAAATGCTGAAAACCAGTGATGCAATTACTACTATTGATATTAAACTGCTGCCGCGACAGCGTGCGGCTTCTTTTTCCTGATTGAAATTTATGATTCGTTTCATATATACCCTCCAGCTAACAGCTCAGGGTACCTGATTTAAAATTTCAAGAAATGGCTAATCGTCAGGCTGCTTTTATGAGCCAATATACAGCCTTATTTACGGGCCGGTTTTCATTTGCTGTTGGCACTACACGGCTGGCATCAAAATATAGCCATACTGCAGATTCACTGCCACCAGTCCACGCTTGCGAAGTACCATAATTTTCGACGCGAAAGGCTCCTTCTGTGTATCTATTGTTAGAAGGCCACGTTATACGCCTGTGATTACCAGTAATATTGCGGATAGCATCGCCTTGCAATACTCCCAGTGCTTCAGAAGAATGAGTGACAGCCCCATAGTGCGTACTTATCTGACTGCCATACCCGCGCAAAAATACGCCCTGGTAATCAGGCACGTTATTGCCTACTATTGCCCGCAGCTCTGGGTAAGCCGCAGTGCTTTGCCCGTTGCAAATAAGCCAGGTCCCACCATCTTTCGGCATTGTTGTTGATGCCCAGGCTATTATCGTACCTATCGGTACTCCGGATGATTCTTCTTTTTCAATGCTGGATCGTGGGATTTTCAGCTTAACGCGGGCCAGGCTATCGCCCTTTTTATAGACACTTACCGTAACTGTACGTTGTTTTACATCATCATCTGTTATGGTTTCAGTAGATAGTTCTACTTCATCTTGAAATTGAGTATCAGGCACATCCTTTAAAGGCTGAGCCGTTAAATCATCATATTTAGTAAGTTTTATGAGTTCTGCTTTGCTGGCAGCATATTGCTGTGCTTGAATGGCAATATTTCCGCTATTAAGCCCGGAAAACATTGTCTGCATCATTTGTGTAAATACCAGTCCTAAAAGACTGACGAGCAAAGATGCAACCACCACCACTGTTATCAAACTGCTGCCGCGATAGCGGTTAAGCGGTTTGGCTACTGTGGGGGGGCAGTCTGTTTTTTCCAGTGGACAGTCATATTATCCTCCTTAAAATAAGGCGGCTTAACGCCGCCCCATTCTCAAATATAATTAGAAATTTCTTGTAACCTGATCCATTGCAGCTCCACTTGCATCGTTCGGCGTACAGGAGATTGTGCGATCTGATTGGCTGTATACATATTCTGTTCCCCACGGGTCTGTAAAAGAGCCATCTTCTGCTTTCGTTGAAGTTACAAAATTATCATGAGCTGTTCCATCAACGGATTCGTCAGCGCTAAGTCCATTTACAAGATCTGACAGTGAATCTGGTGGCAGAGAATTGATATTCATTGCTTCATACGCTAAACAGCCTTGTGCGAGAGCATCCAAGTCTGAATTCATTTGCGCTATTTTACGCATCTGCTGTACCTGGTTAAATGCAAAAAAAGCGCCTACGCCTAACGCAATTATCACGGCTAATGCCAGCATAATTTCAACCATGCTGAAACCTTTACGTTTTTTAGTCGTAGCCGTGTCATGATAAGTTCTCAAATCAAAAATTTTTGGTAATACTAAATTGTTGTTCACCTTTTATCTCTCCAATCATAATTTTAATTTATCAATGGCCAATAACACCGATATCATCGCCTTGAAAGGCTGCTGGTACACCTCCTCCCGAATTATTTTTTTTATCGGGGCCGTTGGACCATACAGCAAAAGAGTTATCATTATACGAATAGTTGTAATTTTGGCTCCAGGGATCGCGTAATGCCGCAGACGAAATATACGGGCCATATTGTTCATTACTGACTGTTAAGCTGTTTAGATTTAGAGGATACTCCCCTATCTCGAACTTATATTGGCTGATTGCTGTTGCCAGAGTTGCTACTCCGGTTTTTGACGATGAATTGCGGCCCAGCGCAAAATAGTTATTTCCAACTGGAAGAATCGCAACAGCCATTGATAAGACAATTCCCAAAGCTACCATAATCTCAATAATAGAGAAACCAGCATGTACTTTTTTTTTCATGGGGAACAACTCCTTGCGAAATTAAATTCCTGATATTTTATTAAAATAACCAAGCATTGGTATCAGGCTCATAGCGTACAATCCAACAATAAACAGTCCCATAGGTACTAAGACTATAACAGTCAGTTTTGTTCCTATAGAATCTACCCGCGAATTAATTTCAAGTTCGTAAACTTTAGACATCTTCTCCATTTGCAAAGCCAGCATTCCAGTTTCATAACCAATTTCCAAGAAAGATAACAGCAGTGGATCGAATGTTTCCTGATCGTTATATTTTTTAAAGGCAGTTGGCAGCGGGGTACCATTGGTTATAGCTTTACCGGCATTTCTAATATTTTGCCCCATAACTCTGTTAGATACGATTTTCGCAATCATCTCGCAGGCTTCAGATGGCACTATCCCGGCGCCGTGCATCAGGCTCAGATTATTAGTAAATTCATGCCCAATCAGACGTCTGTGGAGATCTCTGTACAGCCATAGCTTCAGCTTCCAGCCGTCTATTTTTTCCCGTTTGGTGCTGGAAAACCACTTACAAAACCTGTATAATCCGTAAATCAACAACGCTGTAAGATACCAGTAATGAAAGAAAGAATCAGAAACAGTTATGAAAATATTTACTACTTTGGGCATCTCAATATTGCTTTCTGCATACATTTGCTTATACTTAGGTAAAACCGCCTGAGAAAATACTGCAAAAACGATGAAACCAATCGCAGCAGTTATTTTAGGGGTAAGTAAAGCATTTTTTACTTTTGAATACAAAGTCGTCTTCAACCACATCGTATTTGAAAAATTTCCAAAGGTTTTGGCAAGCTCGCCTGAACGTTCTCCAGCATTGATTATCGCTGGCAGCTCCGGAGGGAAAATTTTCGCATTTTTAAAAGCAGCAGCAGTAGATACTCCTGAACGGATCTCTCTGCTGATCTGCAGCAATGATTCCCGCAGTACTTTGTTGCTTTGCGCAGCAGCAGCTTTGTTTACTGCATCCGTGATCGTGATACCGCTTTCCAACAATATCTGTAACTGTGTAAACAGTGAAAAGTAGTCAAGATATGTCGGTTTATACAACCAACGTTTTATTATATGGATCATCAATCTTCACCCGCTCCTTCAGTATCACTGGCCATACCTATTTCTTCATCCGGTGTCAGAACGCTGCAAAGTTCGTCAAGCGACAGCTTCTTTTCAACTACAAGATCCATTCCTTTATCCCATAGACTGCGGTAACCGCGTTTGCGCAAAAAAGCTTCTGTTTCATTTAGCCCGCGTTTCTCACTAAAAAAGTCACGCAGCTCGTTAGAAAATTTTATAATTTCTACAATAGGAAGTCTTTTCTCTGCCATACCAGTGTGCGAACATTTATCGCAGCCATTAGATTTATAGCTGTACCGGCCTTCTTCCAGCCTGGCAAGATCTTTATCTCGCAGCAGCCTGTTATATTTACTTTCAACTCTTTGCAAACAGTACGGGCAGTTTATTGCTACTAACCTCTGTGATATGATGGCATCCATTTCGGCTAAAAAACTGTTACGGTCTACACCTATATCGATCATACGCTGTACTGAACCGATTGCACTCCGAGTATGCAGTGTAGTAAAAACCAAATGTCCAGTTTGTGATGCCTGAATAGCTGCTTTAGCGGTCGGCTTATCACGAATCTCACCGATCAGGATCACATCCGGATCTTGGCGCATCATGGCCCGGATAGCTTTTTCAAATGTCCAGCTAAGTTTTTCATTTTCCGTATTAACCTTAATTGGTGATTGTGTAGCACCGTCTATGCGTTGCTCTACTGGATCTTCAGCCGATACGATGACATTATCTTCACAACCGCGCTCACGAAGGCAAGCATACAGCGTTGTTGATTTTCCCTGACCAGTAGGCCCTGTCATCAGCACGATACCATATGGCAGCATAACAATATCCTTCATGGTATTTAGATCAGCTTCCGAAAAACCTATATCTTCCAGACGCTTCAGATTATTCTTGCTGTCCTGCAGGCGAATATCAACTTTTTCTCCGTATGTTTCTCCGCAAGGATAGGTATTGACACGAAACTCAATATCGTTCAACGAAAAGTTACCGTCCGCAGCAACATGACTTTGAGCCGTGTCCATTTCTGCCAAACTTTTAATACGGTTTACAACTATTTCTTTATCAGCCTCACTGATTGTAAAATCTGGCGTAATCAGGTGTCCGTTGATCCTAAACTGTACTAAAGCTCCTGAAGCCCTCGGCGTGATATGAATATCGCTGCCCTTCATACTACGAGCTTTTGCTATGATATTATCTACTAATTTTGTTACTTCAGTAGACATTTCATCTTTAATGCTGCTTTTATTGTCTAAATACGAATGTGCGGATGACGCTGCCGCTGGATTGGCTCCAAAAGCCTTGATACAGCCGGAACTTATATTTTCATAATTAGTCAGCATAATATATAGTTTTTTTACTTGAGGCGACTTTTTTTGGATAATCTTTAAAATATCTGCTGTTTCCAAAATATTTTCCGGCTTGTTTGTTGCAGCATAAAGTATTCCTTCATCAAATTTATATGGCACTAGATTCCGAACCAATGCAAAATCTTTATCAATAAGCAGCAGAACATCGGTTTCTATTTCTAACTGTGCCAGGTTTTCGTTCATTTCTAAACTTTGAAGTTCTACCAATTCATTCTCTCCTATCTATTTTTCTTTGCTTTTTCAATAAATTTTTTCATGATTTCAGTGGACTTCGATAATTCTTCTTTCGCTTTTTTACTTTCTTCTTTTGTTTTCTGATTTTCTTCCTTCAGTTTGGCGTTCTCAGCCTCTTTTTCTTCCAACTTTTTCTTCAGCTCTGCATTGACGGAATCTAAATTATCCTGCAGCTCTTTCGACAAGTTGGATTCCACCGGCGCGCTTTGGTTCTCATTTAATTCTCTGTGCAATTTCGGCGAGATCTTTTGCAGTTCTACTTGCGGCACTCCGTCAACATCCGGTATGATAGTCGGCGTTATCGCTATTACTATTTCAGTATTTTTCTTGCTCTTACTGCGGCTTTTGAACAGTTCTCCCAAAATAGGCAGCTTGCTCAAAAACGGGATCTGCTTGATATTATCGATTTCTTCTTCTTTCAAGAGGCCCCCTAAAAGAATGGTTTCTCCTGATCTAACGCGAAGTATTGTTTCTGCTTCTCTGGTAGCAATTACCGGCGCCCGGTTATTACCGCTTTCAGACCACTCGGATATTGCTGATATGGTCGGCTTCACCTGCATCGTGATAGTTTCCTTGTCTTTATCGTTTATTCTCGGCAACACGTCCAATTGTATGCCAACATCTTTATATTCGACGCTTACTGTGCTATCTGATGATGAATCGTTAGACGTACTGGTTGACGTAAACACCGGTACCTTATCGCCCATCATGATATGAGCGTTTCTGCCGTTAAAAACAGTCACATCCGGCCGGGCTAAAATATTTCCTTTACTGTACGTTTCTTCGTGTGCAGCAGTTATTGCAAATTTTACTCCCTCATAACCGCTCACAGCCGTATCTTTACTCCAGCTATTGCTCGAAAAACTCAGTCCCAGATCCCTTGCTTTATTTTTCGATAGTTCGATCACCGTAGCTTTAATATTTACCTGCGGCTGAGCTATATCGAGTTTTTTTAATTCGGTCTCTGCTTTCAAGATTTGCGCTGTCGATCCGTCTACTGTGATAGTGTTCGTGTCCGGATTGACCATAACTTTATCTTCTTCGAAAATCAGCTCCATTTGCTTTTTGGCGAAGTCAAGGTCTAAATGATCCAGATGTATGGTTTTCATGCTGCTCATCGTTTTTGACGGCGAAATCAGCACTACACCATCTTTTTCTTCATAGTTAAAGCCATGAGTCATGGCCAGGACATTTAATGCTTTATCAAAATCAGTACTACTGAGCGATAAGGCTACTGTTCCATTCAACTCCCCGTTGATTACGATGTTCTTTCCGGCACGGTATCCAATCCCGCGTAAAGCATCTACAATCGGTGTTCCCGGTGCAAAATCAACATCAAAGGTTTCTGCGGCCAGAACTGGTTGAGCATACAATGCTACGGCCAATATTATCGCAATAAGTTGTTTACGTTTAAAAAAATTCATCTTATACGCCCTTTCATCTTGAAAATTCAACCCAGGCGCCGTCGATTTCAGCGCCGTTTCTACTTACTGTTCCTATTGTTCCAAAATCAGTTGTGCTTCCGGCTTTGGCGGTTATCGTCCGCCCGCCTTTTTGTAAGATCACCACATTGGGTGGCAATACCCCGATGACCTGCAAAACCTCACTTTGCCGATTTGGTACGCCTGGCATCGACGGCATCTGAGGTACCATCGGTGATCCCGGTATTGCAGGCGCAGCCATAACAGAAGCATTTGTTAAAGCATCTTGTGGGACTGAGTTCATAAATGGCGAACCAGCAGCAAAAGCCGGTGTCCCTATGCTGATTTTGGAAAAGTCTATTGTATTCTGATTGGCAGGCGGGCTTATTTGAGGGCTGGTCACATAAACCATCGGGCCAAAGAAAGCTACTGCCAAAATTGAGCTGAATGATATTCCTGCCATCTTAGTTCTCAACGAGATTTTAATCATCTTGAAGGCTCCTTTCATTATTCGTAATAGACTCTGTAGCGCATATCCGCACGAATTAAACCTGTTTTTTCGTTAGATAATTTGCAATCTGTAATAATGACTAAATGTTCTTTTTCAAATTCGTTCAGGCAAGCAATAAAATCATCCCAGCTTCCAGTTACTGTTGCTGACGACTGTACAAAATCAAGTTGCCTTTCTTTTGCATTTTTCTTAGCTTTTTTTACCACTTTCGGCTTTACGATCCCGTTTTGAATGTTTACTAGGTTAAGATTGTGTTGCCTGAATTTTTCTACCTGTCCTCGCTGCACAGCCTCAATTTCTTCAAGCGGAACAAGATCTAAAGTACTGCTGAGCAGCTTTTGGTTGGCTTCAAAGTCAAAATTCTGCAGCCAGGCTTCTTGCTGTTGAGATAATTCATACGCTTTTACTTTTTGCTCTGTAACCGTAATCCGGCAGCTGTTTAAAAAAATCCAACCAAAAAATGCCAGGATAATCAGGATTACCAGGACAAATATTTTCTTTTTAAAATCGCTGTTGTCTGCCATAAACTGTTCTATCACTTGGTGTCACCACCTTTGTCTTTTGTTAGGATCGAAATGGTAAATTTTATCTCTTTTCCCTGTTGTGCTATTGGAACAGTATTAGCAGCAGTATTGCCTGCCTGATTTGTTTTTACTGTGTCTATTTGCGTTTTCTTACCAGGCAGAACTATATCGTTGCAATATTTATTGGCTACATCCAGATTCTGCGTAATACCAGTAATTATCGTTTTCTCAGCACCGATATTGATATCCGTCAAACTTACTTCTGCCGGCTTTGCATTTGTAACTGCAGCTAAAGTGGCGATAACATTGACATTATTCGGTCGAGCCAGTTTAAGTTGGCTGAATCTATGAGATAACTCTAAATTTAGCTTTTGCGCATCATTATACTTTTCCTGATCTATCTGCACCGGTTGGATAGCCCAGGCAGCATAAGCTATCGCCAGCCCTTGCACTGCACAGCCAACAAGATTAAATACCAGAAACATTACCATCACAAGCAATATTATCGGTTTTCTACGGTTATAGAGCGTCCGCTCAATTTCACTTTTTGGTAAAAAATCGTTTGAACTTTTCAACGATCCCATCTGTATTCACCTGCCCTTCTTTTTCATTGTAAAGGACTGCTAATGCGGCAGCAGTTTCAAGCGAAATGTCACTGTTCATTACATAACGGTCAGCTGCTCCAGTCCCCAAAAACAAACCTGAACCTATATTTTCATCACTAATTACGGGGCCAGGCAAATAACTATTTTCAAAAATATTTGATGCTTCCTGTAATAAAAATTCTTTCATCAGCTCAAGGGGATATAGACCATTAAGTATCAGCAGCCCTAATTCTGTGACTAACGTACATCGGCTGTTTTCAACAATAAAATACTGGCTTTCCCCACAGTTGATAATTTTTTTAAGCATCTTTAAGTCCGGCACTATCCCGAGCAAATCAAATTCATTATACTTACATAGCTCAATGATACTGCTGATGAGCTTGATTGGCGCGAACGCCAATGTAAGATATACATTGGCATCAATCGTCCGATCGACAACCATGATTTCATAATCATTAGGATCATAGCCGCTAAGTATATACTTATTTTTTAAAAGCAATAGTGTTTGCTGTCTTTCATCTTCAGAAGCAGCTTCATCTGGATCAAGATCCAAGCTTCCAAGTGGTATGCTTACTGTTTTATACAGCACTCCACTTCCATGAGTTAAGATAAAATAAATTTTTTCATTTCTATAGCCGTCAAGCTCTTCAATAATATTCATATTTGTAGCATATTCGCCCAACTTGCTGGCCTCAGCATCTATCTCAGAAATGAACGAACACTGCAAAGTACTTCTACTTTTTTCTACTTGATATATTCTTGTTTTATTTCCGCATGCCAGTATAATTGCCACTGTACCAACCTCCATTCAGCAGATTCCTGTTGTATTTCATTACGCGCAGCTTCCTCTCCGGGGCTTATGGCGCTCCATTTATACAACTTAGTCTGACTTTTATTTATCTCTAGTACTTTTAATCTAATTCCATAAAACCTGTGGATCTGTATATTGGTTATTATGCCAGTACTCTAAGTGTAAATGCGGCCCCGTGCTATAGCCCGTACTGCCGACTGCAGCAATAACAGTACCTTTTTCGACGTACTGTCCATAATTGCAATATAGTGCGCTGCAATGACCGTATAACGTATGGTCACCATTCTCATGCTCAAGTATGACGGTATATCCATAACCGTCATACCAAGCACTATATACAACAGTACCAGACATCATTGCCGGTATCGCTGTACCTTCTTCATATCCAATGTCCATACCCGAGTGAAACTTCCATTCGCCGGTAATTGGATGAAGACGCCAACCAAACGGTGACGTGATTGGAGCAGCATAAACACTGCTGCATAAAAATATTAATAGTACTAATAAAACAAAACTCTTATAAAACTTTATCAATGGCTCTCTCTCCAATCTATTTAATTAGCAAAGCTAACTGTTCTCTCACTCGCCTTGCTTCTTCGATAATATCGGTAGCGCCGTTAATTTCTCTGGAATTATTATTTTTGTCACTATTATCATCATTTCCAAGAAAAGCGTCGTTTTCTTTATGATTTTCAACAATAGCGGTTTCTTCATTGTCACTATCTAAAAACACATCTAATCCTGGTTCCTGCAATATTCTTGAAATACGTTCCCTCATCGTTGGTTTTTTTACTAAATTCTTATCATTACCAACATTACTTACTGTCTTATCACCCGGCGCTTGCTCAACATCAGCAGCGACATTATCATCAACCGACAGATTACTCATAAAACTGTCACTGCTGATTACTAAGTCTTGTATTACAGTGTCATTTCCACTAAACGCAGCATCTTCAACCAGGCTATTACTTCTGGTTATAAAGGTATCATCACTGGTTGGCAGATCATTTTCTACTACATCATTACTACTAGGCTGAAAATCAGCTTCAGGATCGTTGACCGCAAAATTATCCGTAATATAAAAACCACTTTCCATAGTTTGATTGCCTAGCATTATCATTTCCTGCATTTTCGCTAACTGTGTTTCGGAGAAATCGGCATATCCTGCTAAAATTGCCTGGGCATATCCAATGTCCATAACCTGGCTTTTGGATGCCGTATAACCAAATCGATACGCATTTGTCATCGCATACAGCTTACCAGCTCTAAAAAGGCAGCCGCTTTTAGAGGTATAAGTTACAGGCGTATAGTACAGATTTATATGATTTAGCTCCGTACTGCCCCAATCAAGACCAATAAAAAATTCTTTGCTTAAATCAATCCCATCTGTTTTTGTAAATTCATCCCCTTCCCTCTGAAACCGTGTTTCAATACCTTGAATTGTATAAGAAATCGTATTCGCATACGCAGCGTTTAACGGCAAGCAAATACTAATTCCCAAAAATGCTGCCAATAGCTTTTTTCTAAATTCACTTTTTAATTTCATAGATATACCTTTCCTTCATATACGCCTATATGCTAAAATATCTATATAATTAATAATTACAATATATTCAGCGAGGAGCGATGTAATATGAACAAAATTTTTAAATTAATATTAGTATTATCCCTTTTAGTATTTTCGGCAGTCAGTATTTCAGGCTGCAGCTCTGAAAAAGAGAAAATTGCTAAAGAATATACCGGTGTTTGGAGAGCTGATAAACCAAGTTCCATTATGGCATTCCAACATTACTTTGTTATTAAACCAAACCAAAGCAACGAAAATATACTTGATATAACAGACATCAGTTTTTCAAAATATGAAAACAATGATCCTGAACCAGCTGGCATTTCTAATGCAAATGCAATCATTGACGAAAAAACAAAAACAGTTAAAATGCCAGATTGGACCAATACTCCTCTTGTAATTACTTACGAAAACGATAAAAAATTCATCAAATACAATGGTATAAAATACATTAAAATAAGTGATGAACCTAAAGTACCAGAACTTAAAGATATCAAATTCTAAATTTCTATAACCAAAAGGCACTTATATAGTGCCTTTTTCTTATCCCTATAAGGGAATACCACCACCATATTTGAGCCACCATTCTCCACTTCTCTTTGCTACGTTTACAATAGCCCCTTTAGTCCGTCTTGCTCCACTTCCTACAACTCTACCTGCAACATTGCCTATAGCTCCGCCCATTCTTCCTGTGGCATAGCTCGTTGCTCTACCAACTGTAGCTCCCATCATATCCGGAGTAGATACCGATAACCCATTTGTCATTGCTCCGGCATATTCTACTGATTTCCCAACCAAAAATGCTAAAAACAGTAGCGATATTGTATTGAGTAGTAAGTTAGGTATTTCAGGATTTTTAGGATCGATATTACCAAACGAAATCTCAATGAATCCCGATACCAGCGATACCATAAATGTACAGACCATTATTTTTACAGCACCCGTAAGTAAAATACCCCAAGCTTTATCCGCAATACCCTTTGTCCACTTCGTCATACTCCAAGGTAACAGCACTATACTCAATCCACCTACAATCATAAATTCTGCATAGGTAAAAAAGAGTGTACAAGCAATCTTAAAAAAAGAATACAGAGCAAATGCTAAAATAATCACCGCTAAAATTCTTATCAATGCTTCCATGCTAAACGGTAATTTTTCTAGTAACTTGCACATAGCTGCAAAAACTTTATTAACTCCTAAGTTGAAAATATCATTTGGCGTTAAAAGCCCAGTATCTCCACCAGCAGCAATACCTAGTTGTTCTCCCGTTTTTTTTACAGTCAAAAGCAGCATCTTCCAATTACGTATCAAAAAGGCATAAAATCCGATGTGGATTATCTTTACAAAAAGATTTCCCCAATTCCAACTTTCGCTTACAAAATACATCTCCCAGTTACTGGCTATACCTATAATAGCAAGAACCACAAGTAACTCAATCATAGGCTCCTGCAGACGTATCATTCCGTTTAATACAGCATTGGTTATTACGTCTGTTATTTCATTCAGCATATTAAAAAAGCTTGTCATATCATTCCCATCCTATGGCTTCCACTTTTTTATCAAATGATTCGGTAATCGTAGTGCTACGACTACCAATATTCACCTTTGCCTGCTCGGCAACTTTTCCAAAATCAGCAGCTAACTTTTCCTGGCTTGCCTGTTCGGCATCATCTGCTAATTTTTTCTGCTGTGATGAAATCGCATCTTGCTTCAGTTTCAGTCCTTGGATCTCATTTGTTATATTCTGAGAATAGATCTGTTCGGCCGACAATAAATTTTCCAGCTGAGCAAGATCTTTTGCGCCCTTGCAATTAGCAATCTCATTTATTAACTTTTGGATACGTTCATTAGATTTTTCAAGCTCAACCTGTTTCATATTGATCAGCGTCACAAACTCTTTATTGAGTTCTTCAGACTTCACACGGTTAGTTTCCTGTCTGCTTTTAATATCCTTATAGGTAGCAGTAGTCGGATCAAGTGATGTAAAGTCTTTAAACGTTTCCTGGAAAGCTGTATCCACGTCAGAAGCGCCGCTGATAATACTGCTCATACCTTTTTTAGCCCCGTTGTATTCAGATGTTACAATAGCAATTTCGTTCGTTATTGGATCAATTACCTCAGATGACAGATCCTGCAAGTTTTGCATCTGTAAATTTACCTGCTCTTTTAACTGATTGATCTGCTCTGTTGCCTTTTTTATCTGTGACACTATTTGTCCGTATACCTTGCTGTCATGCACAGCATATACAGCATATGCCTGCGTGCTGACACCGAAGGTCAATAACACTGCTGCACTAAGTGCAGCAGCTTTTTTATGATTAATTTTCATTGCCCTCAGCTCCTTTTTGTTATATAAGCTATTTATGTTATTTACACTAAATACTGTATATAACTTATTTAATATATATACGTTATATAAGTTATATATTAAAAATATCTCTAAGCTGAAACACCTTTAAGCCGTTTCCAGTTTTCTACAAAATCAGCAGGTGCCAAGCTTTTCAGTTCAGCAGCCTTTAACTGATCCTGTTTACTGGTAGCTGTATAGAATGCAGCTTCCAACGGAGACAACTTCAAATCAAAAATACGGCTGCCAAGAGAAGATTTGTAGTAATACTCCTTCTTTGGCACCAATGCTTTAACTATTCCAATCTCTGTTTCATTTAAACCGAACTTTTCATAGATTTTTTGACTTTCAACATTCATGTTATCGTTAGCCAGGTAAATTTTAGTTTTTGTATTTTCAACGATTACAGACAGCAGCTCGTCAGGAATGTCAGATAAATTTTGCGTGGCGAGAACAACACTGCAATTCTTTTTTCTTAAATCCTTCAAATACTCAACGATTTTTGCCCGAAACGTCGGATTGCTGAGAAACAGCCAGCATTCATCAAGAACAATAAGAGCCGGTACGCCTGTTAACTGGCGTTCAATGCGGTGAAAGAGATAATCTAATGTCGGTGCAACTATATTCGCGTTCTCCATAAGCTTTTCCATTTCAAATACTTGCCAGTCACCAGTACCAAATTTGTCAACATTACTATCAAACAAAGAACCGTATGCACCTTCCAGGCTAAGGGCAAGCAAGGCTTCTCGCAGTTCTTCGTCCTGAAGATAAGTTGTCAGTGACGTTATAGTCCGCTGATCCTGTGGGCTGTTTCCAACATCACGCAAAGCCTCCATAATCAGTTTTTTTAGTGCTGGCGTCAACACAAGATTTTGCGCAGTAAGGTAATCACATAACCAATCACAAGCCCATGTTCTCTCTATAGGATCGTCCACATTAGCGAGCGGCTGAAAAGAAATGCTGTCTACATCGACCAGTAGATTGTAGAAATTACCGCCTAAAGCCTGCGTTATAATGCGGCTTGATGCCGATTTATCAAATATGAATACTTTAGAATTTTCATATTTTCTAAAATTACTGGCAATCGTATTTAGTAAAACTGACTTGCCAGTACCGGTTGCGCCAGCAACCATAGTATGCCCAACATCTGCAACGTGTAAATTGAGATAAAACGGTAATTTCTCCGGAGTTTCGCACTTCATCAGCGGCGTGCTGGATATATTTAGCTTTTTGAAATGTTCATTTTCTTTTTGACCTTCCCATAACGATGATACCGGCGACCATAAAATAAAGTTTGTAGAATTGATAAAATACGTTCTGACGCCGAAAGAATAACAGGCAGGTATAGTTGAAAGCCAGGCTTGCGAGGCATTGTCCTTTTCAATAGTGGCCACAAATCCTAAATCATTGATTATAGCCTTAATATCTGCAAGTTCATCTGCTAGGACTTTTTCGTTTTCATTGAGCAGCACTAAATTTATAGTACCGTAGCCCATCCCAATATTGTCCTGAGCAAGCTCAGCATAGGCATCTTTGCTGTCTTCTTCATCCATAACAGCCTCTTCATCTACCTTATCGATCACTTTATTTTGCACGGCCTCAAAAAACCAGGTTATAGGACTTTTCTGACGCTGCTGATGTTGCTGCTGAATCGTCTTTACTTCCCTCATTGCATCATCTTTTGACAATGCCAGGTATCGGATAACGTAACGATATTCAGAAGATATACTGTCAAGCTTTCGGCATAAAAAATCTTTTGCGTAATTAGGAAGATCTTTAATGCCAATTATTCCGATGTATTTATTACCAATTTTAGGAGTTCGACCAGTCATAAATGTGCCATCTGCAAGCTGGGCAGTCAAAAAAGCTGTAATATCTGATTTTACAGAATGTTTAGTATCACTTATGCAGCTATGCAGATAAGTTAGTGTTTCTTCACCATTCAGCGGTCTTAAGTCGATAAAATACGGTGATAACGCACGTACTATTTCGCCTGTTTCTTCCAGAAAATTTTCTTCCATCAACTTCATATCCTTGTAATAATCTACTGTTGCAGCTTCAAAATCAGCAACATTATTTCGCGGAAAAAATATCTCTGAAAATTCCTTAATGCCCTGTTTTAATTGAGCCAAAATCTCTTTATTTTCTTTATCAATAAGCCCTGCTAATCTTCTAAAGGCATCTGAAGGCTGTTTATAAACGATAGTTAGATAATGTATTTGGCGATAATTCTTTCCCCCCGATAGGGTTCTTTTTCTAATTTCATCACAATCTCTAAGTAGCGGATCTGAAAAAATATTGTCAGGATATGATATATCAATTACGTTTTGGGTTTCGATCCAAAATATCCAGCCTGTTTTAAATCGTTTGAAAATATTATTTAATCGACCTAAGTAGTTCCCTTTTTCATCTTCAGTCATAGCGGATGTATCTTTCGACGTAAAAGCGTAAGTCTTTTGGATTGTATAATTATCATTGAAAATGACCTGGTTTTCCGTCCGGAACTGCCAAGGTACCAGCTCTGACATAACGCCCATATTACCCATTTTTTCATCACCCTTCAAAATAATGTGTTTTTAGGTTTAAATTTTTATATAAAATAGTAAATATTTTCGGATCATATTTACAAAGAGCTAAAACAATCATATAAACAGCTAGTATAGGCAGTACGCCTTTAATTGATTGAAAAATAACAACACTGATCAACGAGGCTAAAATAATTAGTATAAAAATATTACGCGGTACCCCGCCCCACGTCATAGGTTTGGACAAACTTTTAAATACCGGAACAATCATTGCTTTAACACACTCCTTTAACTTGTACTGTCAGCCATTATTTTTCTTATATATGTTATATAGTTTATATATAATATATAACTTATATAACTTAATTAGCTCGCGCTATCAGCAATCCACTCAACAAAGGTTGGTGCAAAGAGCGCAACAGATATTGCTAAAATTATGATTAAAAACTTTCTCATTCCATCACCTGCATTACCTGCAAAAAGTCCAAATGCAGCAATTACAATTCCTAATGTACCAAGCGTCAGAGGTAGTGGTCCTGTAAGTTCGTCTTTGATATCATTTAAAATACCTGTCCAAGGCCATGTACGGGCTGCATATGCTTTAGTCGCCATTGCTAAATATCCCAATCCAACGCCAGCAGCGGCAAATTTAGAATCACGAATTGCCATAATTTTATTTTTCAAACTAATTCTATTCATGTTTTCCTCTCCTTTTTTATTGATTACATAGATTCTATTATCGTGTGAATCATAAGAATAAATGCCACTACTAAAATAGTATTTAAAATATATTTCAGGATTTTCTCGTTCAAATTTTACCCTCCTTATATTAAAATTAATTCTTGTTTTCAAGCGCGTATATAAAAGGCTTTACAACAACCAAAAAAGTATCGTTGATAGTGAAATCAGGAAAGTTTGTGAAGAGCCAACTATAGGTACCGAGAAAAAGCAAGATTTGAAAGGTGTTTTTATTCATAAATTCATAGCCTTAGATAAGCAATTTTTGCTTGCTTATACGTATGATCCGCAAACACTAAAGTTAATTTTGCTCGGCGTGCATGAAAACTTTTATCGAGATCTGAAAAAATCTTTAAAATAGAAAACCGGTTTATTAAATGGCACTTTTTGTGCCATTTTTTATTATCTCCAGCTCCCCTAGTTTTATTCAGAGAACCTCATAATCATAACAATCTTGATCAGCATCATACCCCTTTACAACTATGATTTCTTCGACGGCTCTAGTTGTAGCGTTATCTTGCACAACTTTCTGTATGCTGATGATCACACCTACCGTTGATCCTATCAAAGCCTTAATATCTCTTGTGCTGGAGCCTGTATCAGCTTCTTTAACCAGCAGCTCTAATCTAATAAAAGCATCATGGCAGCCATCTGCATGAATCGTACAAAATCCACCTGGATGACCAGTATTCCACGCTTTTAAAACATCATACGCAGACTTGTCGCGTACTTCACCAATAAGAATTCTTTGCGGCGATAATCTCATTGAAATAAAAACCAAATCCTGCATAGTAACTGATGTTGTTCTATTACCTGATGTCGTCATGTACTGCACATCATCACTGCTACACTGCAGCTCTGGTAAATCTTCCAAAATTACCAATCTATGTTCCGGATTAATCTCTGAAAGCTTCTTCAAAATAGCATTCAAAAATGTTGTTTTACCACTGCCTGTTGCACCGGCGACTATTATATTTTTGCGGCGTTTAATGCAATCTACGATGATTCCATAGTATTTTTCACTTAATGCGCCCTGCGCCTTGTAATCTTCTAGTGAAAATATTTGCCTGGGCTTTTTTCTAAGAAAAAATGTTGGTCTGCTGACGATTGGTGGAAACATAATCTGCGCCCTTACTTGGAGCAGCCGGATCTCGACACCGAGTTCCGGATTTTTTTCTGTGATCACCTGACGATTAATGCCGGCAATCGATTTGCATATCCGTGTTACCGTATCTGTAGTTAAAACAACATCTGTTTTACGACGTCCGCTTATTGTATCTACTCTCAATGAATAGTCCTGGTTGATATAAACTTCATTTACCTCAGGATCATCAAGATATTTTAATATTTCTTTGCCCAACGAATCTTTTACAAGCTCTGCCTGCCGTTTTTCAGTAGTATCAATCATTTCCAATATCTTCAGCTTCTTCTTTTATCTCGATTTTATAATTTTCAGGATTATCCATTACGTCATGGCCAAGCTTTTCCAGTTCTATCATCTTTTCTTTGCCCTGCCGTGCCATATACACAGCAGCTCCCAATAAAAACGGAATATTAGAACCATCTATATTTACCTTTTCAAGATGATCCATCATCACACGCGCCCGACGACGTACAAGCCGTTGTTTTCTATCACGGGCTTTAAGCATTAAAGCCCTGGCTTTTTCTTCCTGTTCGGAAATCAGAGATTCTTCACGCATCAGCTTATCTAAATTAACTTTTTTCAAACTCATTATTTCACTCCTCTTTTCTTAATCCCACGCGGCCTCTGCTAGCCTTTTTGCCTTGTATGATCCGTTTCATAAAATCTTCCATCATAAAAAATTTGTTTTTAGGACTGAATATTCTAAGATTTTTTAATATCATTGCCGAGTGATTGCCGAGCTTAGCAGCTGTTTCATCCGGCATCAAAAGCGCACGCTCTTTTTCGATCCATGTATAATTCTTTTTTGCAAATAGCCCGCCTGAACCGGATTCTTGTTTGACCAAAATCGTTTCTTTACCCAAGAGCTTTGAAAGATAATCTCTTGTTGCATCGTCGTTTGGCGCAAAAAATACCTGAGTTGTCGTATTTACTAGCATTTCAAAATTATTTTTATAAATATTTTTGATCTGTTCCAATCCTTGAAATATCAAAAGGGCCTTGAATCCGTAACCAGCGATATAACCAAGTTGACGAACTAAGCTATCCATTTTTCCAAAAGCAGGAAATTCATCAATTAAAAGCAGGCATTTATGCTTATTTTGACCAAGCACTTCGGTATTTCTAATTACAAGAAGTTCAATGATCAGTCGGAATAAATTACCGGCTCTCGCAAGATCGGAAGGTGGCACAACTAAAAATAGATCTGTCGGTTTTTCGCTCTGCATTAGATCGGCCAAAAGGAAATCAGACGTACAAGTATTTTCAATGACTATTTTTTCTGAAAACATTTGAAGGGCTGTTACTGCTGTAGAAACCACACCGGACGCCTCATTCGGTGCTTTGCCTGCAAACCCACCTAATTTTTCAGCAACTACCGGATGCAGCCAGGGTGTTTGCTTCGCTTCATGGCTGAAATTAAAAATGTCAGCAGCTTTTGCTTCTGTAATAATAAATTCCAGCTTTGGCAGATCGCTTCGTTTGTTGTACACAAATAAATGCGCCATATCCGAAAAATGCGGGGCAAATAGCGGCGAATCAGAATCGCCTGCTTTTTTCAGCTCGTCAGTGACCTTGCCGAGAATACTTGGATCTTCGCCACTTCCTGCTGTACTTAAAAATTCGTAGACGTGATAAAAGCTCGTTTCGATGTAATCTTCATCACCAGGGATTTGACCGTTTAGAAAATTTAACCTTGCATGGCTATACTTTAGATGCGTTAAGGTCCCGATGATAAGTGACTTGGCGTTTTCTATCCAGTGCTTATCACTTCCGCTCCCTTCACCTACCAAAATCCCGATCAGGTTATCTACATCGTGCCCTTCATAAGGCGTTCCCCAGCGAACTTCGTTCGCTGGATTAAACCGGGCTGTTTTACGTCTATCTGCAAGTGCAAATTCCAATACGTTATGACCAAAAACATGCTGACGATAACCGCCTGTCAGTTCTAAATTCTCGCGTTTGGGATCCGCGACAACTGAGCTTCCTGTCCAGGTTAAAAGAGTTGGGACTACAACGCCTATGCCTTTACCTGTTCTTGACGGCGCCCCCATAAAAAGATGTGACGGCTCGTCATCTATAAGATATTGACGTTTAGTGAAAGGTGAAAATAATCTAAGCCAACTCCAAGTCGAATTAAATATTTCCGTTGTCTGCTTAAGTTCTGCATTATAGGGATTTTCAAGCTCTTTGCTAACCTTTCCCCAATCAATTTTTTTACCTAAATTCCTAAGTTTCACAAAAGCTGTTGCTGTTTTGCGACAAAATGCAAAAACTTTCTCATAATCCATACCAGTATCCCAACAGCCTACTATTACAGCATTACCGATAAAACCAGGGTCAACGAGTACTTTTGCTCTTTCAAGCTCTTTTTTATTCGCCCATCTCGCAGATCCAGCGGAATCCAATTTTTTTTTGTAACACTGGAGATAGAATATAGCTGGAGTAAGCAGGCTAATGGCAAAACCGATGAAACTCAAAAATGCGCCAAAACGAAAAAAATTTGGAAATCGCTTCCCGAATTCTCCGTATAAAGCAAGAAATTTGAACGGCGAATAGATATATATGCTTCCACTTTTAAAAACAGCTTGTGAGGTTATTAAAGCATTGTAATTAGTTGCTTTAGCTAAAGACCCCATTGCCAAATTCTGAAAAAGGCAATTTATTGCAATAAATAGTGTTGCAAAAACTATAAACTTTTTCATTTAAGAACTCCTTATTATATAAGCTATTTATCTTATATAACTTATATAATGTATTTAATTCTCAGCCTTCATACGGCCTTATTCTAAGATCTGTATGCAGTAAAATGTTGAATTGATAACCTTCTCTGACTGTTCCTGTTGGTTCAATATCGTTGTTCTTATCAACTTCATTACTGATGCCGTTTAATATCTCACTAATTGCACCAGCAACGGCTTCCTCGCCTGCTGATCTGTTATCATCATCACTGGAACTGCCACTTGATTTATGACTGGAAGCTGTAATCGCACCGGCGAAAATTGCACCAGTAAAAATAGATCTCATTTTCAACCAGGTATGATTTGTATATTTATCACGCAAACCACTATAACCAACTCCATCGACCGACTTATATTCAGGCAGCAAAACACTTTTGCCATTAGGAAAAATGATTCTGGTAAAAGTTACGTCTATTCTTTTACCATTCATTCCCAGCGGCTCACCAATTAATTTACTTCCAGCTGGGATCAAAAGATTTTTTCCTGTCACACTGTCATAAATATTCTGACGAATAATTGCAATAACAGCAGCATTCAAATTATCACTTATCATCGGTGTAACAAGTGTTGCAGGCATAACGCTTCCGGCTTGTAAAACTTCGTTGGCCGGAGCTTTAGTAATCACTTGATTGTAACTGCCATATGACGAAGCCAAAACTGAAGGTAACGGACAAAATATTACTGCAATTCCTATCACTGCAAAAATCATCGTTTTCATCATCAATTACCCCCTACTACTTGAATGTAATTTTCGTCCCCAGAATTGTAATAATGATTTACTGCCGGCTCTGATTTTTTCCCGTTTCCTTGATCCATTGCGGGGATTTTAAAAAATATTTCAGATCTGCGAGCAGCATCATCTTCTTTTGCACGAATAGCCTGTTCTTTTTGAGCATTTTCCCACTCACGTCGCTGACGTTCCATTTCATTTTTTTCAGCGGCAGTTAATGTTCTTTGTTGTGGTTTTATGCTTTCCATATTGCCTTTAGGCTGACTTTGTGGCGTAGTCTGCGCGCTTTCTGATTGAGCAGCCGTCGCAAGTTTTTCCATATCTTCAGGAGTAATGAAAGATGTAGTATTAGTAGTTGTTGTAACCTCTCCAACTGGGGCAGTTTTCTTCTTTTCTTTACCACCAAAAACCAAATACAATATCAAAGCACCAATTACAAAAACAATAACCATAATTACAAATTTATTGATACGTTTGCTTTTTTCCGTAACAGGAGAAATATCAATAGAACTATCTTTATTGTTTTCAATCATCAGCCTCTACCTCTTTTACAGAATTTTCAACATTATCTTCAGCTCCTGATGCAATCTGCAAAATTTCTTTTTGCTCTCTCAATCGTTTTTGACGTAATCGCTCTTTAAGTGATATATAATCTGTTTCCATAGTAACTACTTCTGCCTGTTTCACCCCGGCTTTAGCCGCTTCTACGCTTAAGTCAACTTTATCTTTGCTGTTCAATTTGATTTCATCAGCAGCTGGAATTTTTTTATCTTCACTCTTTCTAAAAATCAAATAGGCTTTTTGTGAATAAACCAACTTAATATTATTCATTACTTTATCAATCTCTAAAAAATTACCCTTTAGACGGTAATTGACAAGCTGTAACTTCTTTTTATCCCATTCATCAAAATAATAGATCGTTGGCATATTATCCTGATTTTCTTTGCGAATCTCAATATATGTTTTCTTACCATTGTCAAAAACAGAACTTGGAATATATTTTTCAACAACATTCTTATTTTTAATACAAGAATAATTTTTATTGATTTTATCTGCTTCACTGCGCGCCTTTTGTGTTAACTGATAATCATACCGAAGTTTATTTAACGCATTTCTTAATCCCTGACGCTTTTCTGCCGCTTCCTCTTCTGGATATGAAAATTTTATAAAATACTCTATATCATCACCAGAAGAAACTACTAACCTGTAACTTCTAACATCAGTATTTACAATTATGTTAGTAGTTGTGCCATATACCAAAGGTTTGATATAAACATGCTGGATATTTCCAATTTGATCTAAGTCAACGGTCCACTGCGTACTATTTCCTGTTGCTATTTTTTGAACTTTTTCTCCTGGTCGAAGCTCAAAATCGGTAACATAGCCAATTTTTGTATCAATGTAATACTGATTTGCCTGATCGTAAGTATAAATGCTGGCAGATCCAACGCGTCTATCCGGCTCATAGACGTAGCCACCAGCAAAAGCCGGATTAGAATTAAAAAGCATTACTAATCCGGCTAATGTTAATGGTAAAAATCTTTTCATCGTCATTTACCGCCTACCCCTTCTTGACTAAATTCAAAGTCTGTTATATACAGCCCCAGCGGATTTAATACAAGATCCTCTTTATTTGATACAGTTTTTTGTTCAATACTGAAATTGCCAGTATAAACAGTTTTGATCGGCTGCATAGAATTTGATTTGTTTATAGTAGTTTCTTCCCAACGAACCTGATACGTATTTTTAGTATTAGCAATCGGATTAACATTCAATATTCGGATTCGAGAATACTCGGAGCCGATTTTTTTTGTAAATTCGTCAAGATATAAATTCTTATACTTTTGTGCCGATTGCGAAGTCAGATATTTAATCCCTTTATCCACATTTTCTTTCAAAACATATTCATCTTTTGGGATTGACCTCATGTTAGTTACAAACTGACTTAAAAAATAGTTTACCTCTGTAGAGGTTACTTTGGTTTTGCCCTGCTCCAGTGCACCCAAGCTCTTGACATAACCAGTTTCTGGGTCCACGTGAATTACATAGGGAATAAAAGTTGATCTTGTAGCAATAAAAATTATTCCAAATATACAAATAATCATTGCCACAATACTCATGTAGGATAGCCTCTGCCATTTTAGGATTTGCAAATCCTTCATAGCCAATAAATTTGCGGCTACCTGCTTTCCCTTGTCTTTCTCTCCTGCATACGTGTTTTCCCTTGAACTACTACTCAAGATTTTTACCACCTTTCTGTACACTCGTTACTCTTTCAGTTCTAAATATATTACAATACTTTTCTGATGTCAACTGGGGGGGGACAAATATTTGATTTTTTTGAAACAAAAGTGCTAAAATAACGGAAACGGCGCCGAAAGGCGCAAATCTTTAAAAAATAGAATGCCCACTTACACACATACCTTGTCAGGTATGTGCAGCGGGCTGCTATCGCAGGTTTTGCGTACCGCAAAAAAAATTCAGCGTACCGCTGATGAAATACAAAATACGAGGACCAAACAACTATGGCTACCTACCATATGAAAATGAAAATTGGATATAACGGCTCAACCATGGCACACCTCAATTACATTCGCCGAGAAGGAAAATATAATGACCGTGAAGATATTATTTATACCGAAACTTGTAATCTTCCGTCGTGGGCAGATAACTCCACCGAATTTTGGACCGCGATAAAAGATCACGATTTACGAGCTTGTCGTAAACTTGAATTTGCAATTCCAAATGAAATTTCACATGAAGAACAAATTGATTTCGCACAAAAATTTCTAGCTGAAATTCTTCCCGAACACACTTATAGCTATGCAATCCATGAAACTGATTCTGCTATTCATGGAGAAAAAAATCCACACGTCCATGTAATGTTTTCTGAACGCATTATTGATGAACGTACTGTCAATTTATCTAAAGAAGAATTTTTTAAAAAATACGGTAAAACCACTAAAGGCCGTGTTTATGGTGGATCAAAAAAAGATCGTACCTGGGCGGGCAAAGGCAGAACCGGAAAACTCTACCAAGTCCGCGAAAAATTAGAACATAGAATAAATGAGCTTTATACAGAAAAAAAAATTCAAAAAGCAGTATCCAGCAAAAGCCTGAAAGCTCAAAAAACTCAGCTTCGCCAAATGGGTGCTTATAGCGAATCAGAACAATTCGACCGATTAAAACCAATGCGTCTTGACGATAAAAAGTTTATGGCAAACAAGGATATTATCCGTGCGGCATTACGCGATCCTAAATCTCTGACATTAATCGACGATCCTGAACTCAAAAAACGTATTTTACAGGAAAAATCAAAAATGGCCAAAGCTGAAATTGCAGCAGCCATAGCAGAAATGGATTCCCACTTAACGCCGACTGAAAATGAAAAATTCGTCGCTCTTGAAGAACTGGAAGAATTGCAGAAAAACGCTCTTGCAAAACTTCCCGCTCTCCCTGACAGCGCTGTTATAACTGCCTATAAAAATCGCCTTCTTTTACTGCAACAAACAAAAAAAGAACTGGTTGTCGATAAGGAGCAACCAGTCCGTTTAGCATCTGTAATAAAGGCGATTCAACTTTATAACACCGATATGCAATTTCATAAAAATATAGATCCAATTAAGGAAATTGCTATTGCACAAGCCGGGCTTGAAAAAACAAAAAAAGAACTTTTCATTCTGAAAAAAATGCAACTCGGTAATATTGTTGATAGGCTCATAGATCTCAAAACGAACGGTAAAGTAAAAGAAATATCTGAAAAAATCAGAAGCCAGGAAAGCTTTCTTAAACTCAATCCTCACATAAACACTGATCGCCTGCAAAATTTAAAATCCGAGCTGGATTCACTTCGAAAATCTTATTATTCTCCTGAAATTAAAGAAGAAGCTATCCAACTGGCAGCAATTAATAAAGAACGCATAGCCTCACTCGAAGAAGTCAGTAGGATATTAGAAACTAACATCAGGCAACTAAAAAACATTCGGCAACTTGACGAACCAGACTTTGAAAAAATCAAAGAATACCAGACTAAAATTTCTTATCTAAATAAAGATAAAACAAAAAAACCGTTTGAAAGTTCTTATAAAAGAGAACGCATTGATCTTCTCAATACTACTATTGACAGGCGCAGTAAAGAATATAGAGATTTGGTATTTAAGATTGCAAAACGCAGCCAGAATATCAATTACTATTACAACAAACTGCTTAATGAAAAAACAAAGGGGGAATTAAAAAAATTAACAGAACAGGCCAGAAGTAAAAAAGATCTTATTGTCTACAATCAAAAGCTTGGCAAAGATACCACAAGTATGCAAAAAGAACTCTTGGAAATCGAACGTAATATCGAACGTTTGAAGCTTCAGTATGGTGGTCAGGTATTGTTAGATCAAGCAAAAAAATTACAACAATCTGAGCTTATGCAGCTGGCTAAATTAAAGCAGCAATATACGAAACTGGAAAAAAACATTCAACGTGACAGTACCAGACGTTATATTTCCGCTACTACAAAAGTCAGCTTAATTAAAGCAAAAAAACTCGCAGATAAACTTCTTGGCAAAGATGATCCGCATGTTGGAGCAGCTCATATTAGAACTGATACACGTGAAAATCAAATTGGTCAAGGTGCGGAACTTTAAATTTAATCGAAAAGAGGAACTTATCATGGAAAAACAACAAGAAATGGTCAAAGTGCTTTGCGTAGATGAAAACGATAATCATTATATTGAAGAAGTACCTGTAGAAGAAATCAACAAGGCAATGGAATATGCAAACAAATTAGATGAACTATCTGCTGAAGAACGTCAGGATATTTTATCCCTTATTGACAAGCTCCATCCTGAAGATCTCGAATGCAACCATAATTAAAGCCACAAAGGGAAGCTACTATGGTTCGTCAGACAGATGATTTAAAACTTGTCAGAGGGTTGTTTATAGAACGGTGTCCGATCTGCGGGCGCGAATTTTCATGTAATAAAAGCTACCACGTTTATACATCAATGATTGAACGTCGAAGAACGTATTATTGCTCATATTCCTGCTATAAGCTTCGACCTAATCAAAAAAGCAAACGATAAACTAAATTTTAAAAATAGGAGTGATATAAATGGCTGAAAATAAGACACTGGAATATTTTGATTTTATTTTGCCATCTAATTATGAAGGTATGGTTGCCTTATTACACAACGAGGAACCTTTTAATAATGAAGTTTGTTTAGGGTTGAAACAAAACGTCGTTGGCAATGATGGTTACAATAATGCTGATAATTCACTTGTAAAATTATCTGATAACGTTCGAATATTTGCGTTTCTGACACCAGGTGAATTTGAATATTCACAAAAAGAAATGTTAGATCATGGGGATTTTTTAGAAGACGATTATATTGAATATTCGCGCTTGCAAAGAGGTCTACTTGCTAATTATAAACAAATCAGCACAGCAAAATTCAAAGGAGAACCTTTTAAAGAACACTTATATTATGTGTTAGACCCAGGCCTTATATCACGTGCAAATGAAAGCAGTACTTTAGGTAGAATGGGTGAAATCGTTAATAATCAATACAATACTGCATTGGCTAAAATTGAGCAATTAACAGTAGACGAACGGGAGAAGATGGTTGCCGCTGCAAAAATTTTTGATTTTGCTAAATTACAGTTAGAGGCACAAATCGTGGCTCCCAGTCATTCCGTCACAGGACGTGGATATTATGATCCTGCCAAAGGTATAAAAGCCCAGGAAACGATATCTAAAGCCAGTATGGCCTTGGAAAATATAGTAAAAGAACTTGAAACTAAAGCACAAAAACAACTGAAGAACGAAAAACAGATTGCTTTATTAGCCGCTGCTGATAAAGCTCTTGAAACTAAATCCTTAAGCTTTGAATTTGACGGTTATATTTATAATCGTTCCAGCCTTCGAAGCAAATCTTTCATAAAAGGTGAAGCCTTAAAAAAAACTGTAAATGAAAAAATAAACCAAATACAAACCAAAACAGAACAATATAACCAGGAAAAAGAAGCGCTTCTGAAAGAAATTATTGAAAAAATTAAGGAAAAAAAATCTTTTGGTCCTGTTATTGACAGATTTGAACGTTTGCAAAATCCTGTTACTGGTACTAAATACTCTGGTTTTAACAGAATCTATCTTGCCCATCAAATTGAAAATGCTGGTTGGAAAGATCCGCGCTTCATAACTTTTGCCCAGGCAAAAAAACTAGGTTATTACCTGAAGCCAGGACAGCATGCAAGCCGAGTTGTATATAAAGAACCCAAACAAAAAGTTTTCAAACTTGAAGGCGAAGAACTCAAAGCAGCACAAGCCGCTAATAAACCCGAAGAAAAAACAGTCAATTTTTTTGTAAATAAAACATTTCTTGTTTTTAATGCAAATCAATTCAAAAATTTCCCTGAATTAGAAAAATTTACATATTCAACCGAGCAGCAGCATGAAATCATCTCCAATATGAAGGCAAATGCCGCTAAATCTATTAAAATCACTGAAACTGGCGTCGGTCGAGCCTTTTATTCTCCAGGCAAGGATACAATAACCCTGCCATTACCTGCAACGATAAAAAATGATGAAGCAGCAGCACGAAATTTTTTCCATGAGCTTGCTCATGCTACAGGCCATGAATCACGCTTAAATCGCCAGCTAGAGTATCACGAAGAAGAAGTTGTAGCGGAGCTGGCAAGTAGCTTTTTATACAAAGAGTTTGGTTTCCAAAGCTCTGAAGCAGGCGACCATTATTCTAAAGAATATATCCGCGGCTGGGCCCAAGTAGAAAAATCCCTGGACGAAAACCCCAATAATTTAATGAAATATGTAACTTTAGCGGAACAAACTGTTGCTTATATGAAAGAACAGTATGTAGATCGTGAATTGCTGTTAAAGGATCAATTATTAGAAATACCACAAGAACCAGCCAAAGAAACAAAAATATTTACAGAACAAATCCAACCAGTTGCTCCTGCTTCTATTCAATACTCTATTGAGCCTGCTAAAGAAATATTAGTAGAACTGGATAGTAAAAATGGTAAAACTTTCTATGAAGCTGACCGTAATGTTTTGGACTACACCGTAGCAGCCAGAACAAAAAACAAACTACATGAACCCATTGCGTCCTTCGTCAAAGACTACCAACCAATAGGCTTAAAATTTAGATTCTCTGCTGACACTGGTAAAGATCCTCTGCTTTATGGTTTATGCAGCGGTAACCAAAATGTAAAAAACACTCTTTTGCAAGCTATACAGCAGGATATTCAAAAAGCCGCACCAACCACTGTTCGCTATAATCAAAAAGGCTTAGAACGATGAATATTCTCAAAAAACTTAACCACTATCAGATCATCTTCCTGATTACTTTGATATTTGTATGTACTTTTTACGGAATTAAATACCAGGAACGTCAAACAAGCACCGATAAATTTATCACTGCAAAAGTAGTTCGCGTTATAGACGGTGATACAATCGTCTGCCAGGTAGATAATATCCAGCAGCCAGTACGAATGATTGGCATTGATACACCTGAAAGTGTCCATCCTGATACAGAAAAAAATACTGAAGCCGGAAAAGTTGCAAGTTATATCACTAAAAATCTTCTCACTGATAAAACCGTTTGGCTCGAAACCGATATCCAGGTTACAGACAAATATGGCCGTTTATTAGCTTATGTGTGGTTAGAAAAACCGGAGCGGATCTCCGATCAGGCGATAGCTGAAAAAATGTATAACTACATTATTCTAAAAAGCGGCTATGCAAGTTTGCTGACAATACCACCAAATGTAAAATACGCTGATCAATTTAAACAGATTTCAAAAAAATAACCACACTGGGCTTATAGCAATATCTGCTATAAGCTCAAATATTAGATATAAGGAGTAATAAATACAAATGGATCTATACATCACTGAAAAACCTAGTGTTGCTGAAGCTTTGGCAAAGTACTTTAATTCCACCGGTGCAAATTTCAAAAAAGAAAAAAATTGCTATAAAGATACAAAAAAGGATATCTTTATTACCTGGGCGGTTGGACACTTGCTATATCAAAATCCTCCTGAAGCGTATAATCCTGAATGGAAAAACTGGAAGCTTGATACCCTGCCCATGATCCCAACGATTTTTAAAAAGACCCCTTATGCAGCCAAAAAAGAACAGTACAAAGCAGTTATATCACTAATTAAAGATGCTACAACAATCATCAACGTCGGCGATCCCGACCGTGAAGGTCAAGTATTGATAGACGAGTTGTTACCGGCAAATAAAAAAGTAAAACGTTTACTGCTTAATGCTCTGGACGAAACATCTATAAGAAAAGCTTTAGACGACATTAAAGATAATAAAGCTTTTGCAGGTTTATCTGCAGCAGGTGATTGCCGCTCTGAAATTGACTGGCTGCTTGGTATGAATCTGACCAGGTTCTTTTCTCTTAAAGCCCGCGAAGGCGGTTATACCACTGTAATGTCTGTTGGCCGCGTCAAAGCTCCCACACTTGCGTTAATCGTAAACAGAGAAGCTGAAATAACTGGTTTTAAAACGCAGAAATATTACAATATTTTTGCGCATCTAAAAATAAACGGAGCCACCGTAAAAGCTTCATTTGTCGGTGACAGGATTACCGATAAGTCTGAAGCTGAAAAAATCGTAACAGCATCCAAAAGCAGCGAACTAAAAGTTACAGACGTTTTCAAAAAATCAAACAAACAGGAAATAAAAGAATTATATAGTCTTGATACACTACAGATCGATGCGGATAAATACTTTGGTTTAAGTGCAGATGATACGTTAAAAACTATCCAAAAACTATATGAAAGCAAGTATTTAAGCTATCCACGAAGCGATTGTAAATATTTGCCTACCAGCCAATTTACCGACTCTCCCAACCTTGTTATAGCTTTTAATGAAGCACAGCTACTTGATATTAAGATTCCTCTACCGAATTTGCGCCCACCTGTATTTAACGATGCGAAAGTGTCTGCACATCACGCTATTGTTCCAACTGGAAAAATTCCAGATCTTTCCACACTCAGCAAAAATGAAAAAGATCTTTATCTGCTAGTCCTCAAAAAATATGCCAGCATATTCTTTCCTGTATATGAATATGAAAGTCACAAAGTTATTTTGACAAATGGCAAATATGATTTTACCTTCACAACGAAGATCACAGTAAATAGCGGTTGGACGGCACTTTATAAGAATATGCCTGTCAGTGATGATGCCGAGCATGAACAAGACAACGAAGTTGAAATTTCTACAGCAGTTAAAGCCAGCACGGCTTATCGCGTTGAAACCTTTGAATTAAAGGATGCTGAAACAAAGCCTCCCAAACGTTACACCGAAGGCAGCCTTATCAAAGCCATGAACAATATCAAAGGAGATACGAAAGAATCAAATGACATCCTATCTAAAATCAAAGGTATAGGAACACCTGCAACCAGGGCAACTATTATTAAGGAACTGATTGCAGGCGAGCAGCTTTCCAAGAAAGGTAAAACTTTAATTCCTACCGAAAAAGGTAAAAACCTTATAGCAATCCTGCCCGAAATAATTACCAAAGCCGATTATACAGCAAATATGGAGATTCTTTTGGATCAACTGGAAGTAGGTAAAATTCCCAAACAAAAAATCATAACTGAAGTAACTGATTTTTTAAACACAATTATCAAGCAAAAAGACAGTTTGAAAATAGTCAACAAGGACTTTCCTTGCCCCAAGTGTAAAAAAGGCTTCCTGATGATAAAACACTATAAAGATCCGGATTCAAATACTGTAGTAGAATACGCAAAATGCAATAACTTGGAGTGCAACCAGATTGTGCCAGCAAAAAACAATAAACCCAAAATAATTTCTTGCCCTGGCTGTAAAAAAGGCTTTATGGTTTCACGAAAAAATTCTAAAACAAAGGCCATTTTTTATGCGTGTTCTTGCTATCCTGATTGCAAGGCACTTTTATCCGAAGATGATTTTAATAAAAAAAGGGGTTAACTGTAATAAGGTAGATTATATGATTTTTTTCTGCTTTTTCCGCTGCCATTATAGCCGCTTTTCATTTCGCTTCAAGGGCAATGCGAGTAGCTTCGCTACCCTTTCCGCTTTAGTCATTTTCCGGCTATTTAAATGTTCGCGAAAAAGCTAAAAAAATATTCGCAGGGGCTTTACGCAGTTTACGTGCAAGGGTTTATAACCCTTCCTATCCCACGGCTTCTGCCACGTTCGCCGTAGGCTTCGTGTTGAGCCTTTATTGAAAAACAGGAGGAAGCAAAATGAAAAACATAACTAAATTTAAATCCAAGCATCTTTTAGAAGTCAATGCTGAAAACACAGGAAATCCAGTGAATCTTAATGTTAAAAGGTTCATTCTGCGAGCCAAAACTAGACTTATTATTAGATCACTATCTCACAAAAAAACCTGGTTAAAATGTATAAAACCAAGTCCATTTATTATAGAATCGTAGGTCTATAACGATATTCACAACAAACTGAACTACTATCTATTATGTGTAGCTATTTTGGCACCAGGAATAGTGAATTTAGAAGATGCAGAAAAAGCCTTCTACGGTAGAAGATATTTAACCAATAAAGAAAGTGTTGTTACAACTACAGGTGCTATCTTATTAAAACTTAGAAATAAAGGTTTGACTTACAAGGCTATAGGCGAAATATACGGTCTTAAGGCCGATGCTGTTTATAACCGTATCAGGAGATACACAGGCCGGATAAAAGGAGATGATAAAAATGAGTAAAGAATTATTAAGCTATATACCAAAAGTATACCGCAACAGTATTATTGATTTTTACAAAGACCAGGATGGTTATTGGTTATCTTTAAAAACAACAGGAGAATATATTTTAAAAGGATATTATTCTGATTATCTCATACACGAAGATCGTATTCCTGATGTTTTAAAAATACTAAAAGACTGTGCTGTAAAAATACAGAATAACCCAGTTCAATAATCCCTAATCAATAAATTTAGCTTTCAAAATCAGGCTACAAGGGCTTTTCTTTATACTATTAGACCAAGTTATTGTATGAAGTTCTTAACGCTCTTAAAACCAGTATTTAAGGCTATAATTAAATTTTATAAAAAAGGACGTGTTTTTTATGAATCTATGTATTTATCGTGGCCGTTTAGTTCGTGATCCGCAGGTAAAATATACTACCAGCGGCAAAGTTGTATGCTTATTTTCCCTGGCAGTGTCAAGGGAGTTTAAAAACAAAGAAACAGGAAATTATGATGCCGATTTCATACCTGTTGTGATTTGGGGTAAACGAGGCGAATATTTTGGAAAAACTTTAACAAAAGGTATGCCGATATTAGTTCATGGCCGTACACAAACCAGAACATACCAGGATAACGAAGCCAGGACGATTTATGTCAGTGAATGTATTGCAAGCAAAATAGAATTACTTGGAAAAACAAAACCAAATTCGAATGATAATCGTACATTCTTTACCGAAGATCCTGAAGATCCATTTAATGACGATAACTACCCACCTTTAGATCTACGCTATGAAAATGAGGAAATACCATTCTGATAAAACAAAACCAGCTGTCTTAATTGGCAGCTGGTTTTTCTTCTAATAACGCAAATCAATTTTTGAAAATTGAACTTCGCTCCTGTCAAAAGTTTTCTAAACAGATTTGTTTATGGAATTTAGCTCAAGGTATTGGCATTATTTCCATTATTCAGATAGTAGAGGCTATCTGATTTTTTGTTGCCATAGTGTTGCCACTGTTTTAATTAATCCTTTTAACGAATCAAGGTATTGTATGAACAAAAAATTCAATTATACTTGAGTCTCCTCAAATCAAACGCAGGCATCGTACCTTCGAGGACATCAACAACATGGTCGCGTATCGCTGGATTCTCAATGGCTCCAGACTCATAGCGAATTTGTCTGGTATCCTTATCTTTTTCACAATAAATAATTTGTTCGGCATCACACGCCACAGCAATATTGGGATTATGTGTCACGATGATAACCTGGCGTTTTTGCTTTGCTCTACAAATGCAAGGGACAAGCTTGCTGTAAACAGATTGATTATCCAAGTTGTCCTCTGGCTGGTCTATAATAATAGGTTTGCTTTCTTTATTGAGTGCCAAATAAAAAATAAGCAATACAATACCGCGTTCACCGGGCGAAAGTTCTTCCAAGGATCGCCCACCCATTTTAAGCTTAAAATTAACCCCTACATATTCCAATCCAAATACAAAGTCGTAATATTCCTGTCGCTTAGATACTCTCCGTTCAGCAGTTTCAAAATCATCTGTTATAACCTCTGCCATATTATGCACAAAAGACATAACACCATCTTCATTTCCAAAATCGGTGTTTTTTACACAGGCCTCTATTTCTTGCAACGAATTGTGCGAACGCCCATATTTCCCGTTAAACCTCTGATTAATAAAGTTTAGAATAGTCTGGGCAAGATTCGCATTCTTCATAAACACTTCCGCCTGAAACTGCACGCCATCTTCAAGATCCCCAAGCAACTGTGTTATTTCACCTTGAACAGGTGCATAAATGCTTTGATATATCTTTGATAGTTCCGTTATTCCTTCATATATTCGTTTGGTGATGTCGTCTCTTTCAGCAACAAGTACGCTGTATTCAGAATCGAGTTTTGTATCTACATAATCAAGTTCTTTCTTATAGAACTCAATAGAACCATCTGTATCTCTATCACCAATGAGTATACTTCGTTTTTCATTCCATTCAGCCAAGTCTGCAAGATATTTCTGATACAGCTTTTCTTCAACATCTGCTGATGATATTAGCGCTGCCTTCTCAGCTTCGAGGCTTGCGAGTTTAGCAGAAAATCCACTATCTTCTGCTAAAATAGAGTTTTGAAGACGTTTCTTATCTTCTTCTGCTTTTCTTATTAATTCGGTCAAAAACTCCATTGGAGTTGTCAATTCTACAATACAATCAGTTCTTTCAAGATTATATTTACCAACCAGTGCTTCAATTTGAACTTGAACTCCTTCAAACTGCGTTTTAAGTAGAGAAATTTTGGCAACCACGGTTCTAACATCATCAAGAAATATATTAATTTCAGCTATTTCCTCTGTTGCCTTTTTTATCTCATCCTTTTTTTCTTGGATGCCTTGATTCAATACACTAAGTTTAGCTTGGTATTCAACATCAGAATCCTTCTGTTCAGGTCCCTTTACCTCGGTAGGTTTAGATTTTTCATGCCTTTTAAGCTTCTCTTTAGCATTTTCAAAACTTTCAGACACTATTCTACGATATTCACTTGTCTTCTTCCGTTCAAGTTCAATTATCTTTATATTAACATCTTCAAGCTTTATGCGTTCATCTTGAAATCTAATTTCCAGTGGTTTAGATTTTAATTTTACAAGTTCTTCAAGATTTTGGGCATCACCACGATCTGTTTTATCGACATACGAAAAAATTACTTTATCAATTTCTTTTTGAAAGACATCTCCAAAGTCATTGCACACCTCTTCGATATACTTTTGTGGCAAATACTGAGCATCCTCAATATAGCTATTTTCTTGACTTGCAGCTAAGGTGCTACTACGTGTTTCCCCATCAAGCCAAGTCAATGCGGCGTGGTAATCGCTTGCGTAGTTCTTAGGCGATTTTCTAAATCGTTTGTCATTTAAAAACGATGCGCTTTCCATGGTGTTGCAACGGCAAAGATGTCCGATTATATCAGAAAACGCACTTTTTCCGCTTCCTTTGTTTCCGATTATGGCGGCCATACTGGGATTAAGAGGAATAGAAAAATTAAACCAGTTGGAATCTGTGTTTACTGGCTGATTTACACGTGAGCATGATATAGAAGAAATATTATTCTGCTTATTTTTTGTTACTCTGTCTAAGGTAGGAGGAACATTTCCAATATATACTCTTTCTTGTGGCTGATAAAGACATTGCTTGAGCCCTGCAAATGTCAGATTGGCCTTTATCCACAATCGCTCTTTTACTGTATATTCCTTAGGTGAATGGTTATCTGAACACATTATTAATGGCTTAGGTTGAATATCCTTGAATACGTATTTTTCATAATCAGCTATGTCTCTTTTTTGCCCAATCTCAAAGAAATGAATCGCATCAGCAATATCACTCTTAATAGCTTCCTTCACAGGAAGCGTACTGCTTATTTCCTTATCTATGCCGTTTGTTTTTCGCCCTGCGTGAATAGAAATTAGTGCATCATGCCCTTTTGCAAAGTCAATAATATCCTTAAACTCCCAATAGATTGTTTCATCAGAATCCTTAGATTCAGCTTTATCTCTTATCATAATTGCATCAAAATCATCAGATAAAATCTTCAAATCTGATTTTTCCGAGAAAATAAGTATCACATGTAGATTATTTGCTCCCTTATCGGTGCGAAGTTCTACTCCAGGGAAAAACACAATATCAGGAGCCTTTGCGCGCAAACACTCTATTCTGTCCTTATCAATCTTGAAGTGATCGGTAATTGCTACTGCTTTTATATCGTTTTGCTTTAACGCTTCACAAAGCAAATCGTCTGCGTCATTACCTTTATATTTATAGTCATATGAAGAAGCCGTATGGATGTGCAGATCCCAGCGATTCCATTCTGATCCACAACAATTTAACACTATCTATCACTGCCTTCTATCTCTAATTTTTCGCTTTCCTGGTTTAATCTTTTCTCGGCCCCAAAAACTTATCACCATTTTAATGAATCATGTGATCTGGCATATCTGCGATCCAAACTTCTGTTTCCCAAGCAAGTGTCTCCGAAAACTTCTTGAATGTCTTAAAATCCAAAAAAGCTGTAACATAGATTTTCCCCGCGGTTACGCCGATGGTCATTTCTTCGATCTCTTTGATACGTTTCGGCTCCATTGGCCCAACAGATGTCAGCGACTCTATAAAATACAGCCAGTTCTTCTCCTCGGAGTAGAGGACCACATCTGGCATCTTATCATGTAATATAATAGTAAACCCCAGTTTACGAAGCTTGTCCTCATTCTTTACCAAATCCTTTTCAATAGTATCGCCAACATAGCGGCATTCCGAATTTGGAGCAAAACGTGGTGCAAATTCCTCAATGATTACCTTTTGAAGTTTATTGTGATCTCCTGGAGAAAAAGTGAAATCTTCACCATTTATCTTCACTGGCATTTTTCGTCTGACACGCTTAGAAGCATATAGCTGGACAAGCGTTTCATTTTTTTATCAATAAGGATTTTCCAAAGCTTGTCATAAGATACTGACATCTCAACTTCTCCAATCATATCTGTATAAGTCATTATACCACAAAATACACAATAGCTTAAGAATGTCTCATGATATCATGAGACTAATTCGGCGTAACAAATAGTATTAATTAATTTTAATCAAGCAAAAATTTTGCTGTCACTGCCTTCAGCAACTCCAGCTGACAATCTAATTTTTGATCCGTAGTACTTACTCTGGCATAACCAATTTTTGACATGAAAACCACTTCTCATTTTGTCCAACCCTATTGTCCCTAATATTATACAGCGAAATAGAGATAAAAAGCAGCCAATAGGGTGTACCCTATTGGCTGCTTTTTAAAGTTCTATATATACAGGACATTGATAACCAAACTGAATAGAAATCTCATATAAGCGATCATTACCAAATTTTTCTCGTTTGTCATCAACGAATCCTATCCGCTTAAAAAACAGTAATGGTAATATATCTTTATTTGCTACATGCCCAGAAATTATAGCAACATTATTTTTTTTACATAAATTTATAAAATTTTTTATTGTTTCTTCTGCAACTCCACCCTTTAGTTTTTCATCTTCATTTTTATAAAATATTACATCATGTCCTTTCCTCTTTTATAGCGCACTTTTTGTTCTTACCCTTTTATTACCGCTCTAAGTCATAATTATTTTTGCGCCTGGATATATCCATTTTCTTTTTTTCAATAGTCTGCTCCAGAAGTCTTGCCCGATTACCTACAGCTCTACTTATTTTTTCAACTCTCTCCTTATCTAAATAAGGACTTGTAGACAATACATCATAAACAATTTTTGAACACAGCTTTAACTTAGTATCATCAATATGTTTAAACGACTTTACCAATTTGATTTGTTCTTGCTGGGAAGATTTGAAGGGTACTACTTTTTGTGGATCACCAATTTCAGAATTTAACGCTTCAGACCAAAGGCTTGTTCCATTATCAAAAATTGGTGCCGGTCCTACAAATTCTAATGTATTCACATCTCTGATAAATCCAAAATTTCCATAATGGCGATCTGTATTTTCAATGATATAGTCTACTATCAAAATATTGTCTATAAATTCTTTAGCTCCAGGTATTTTTAATTTATCACAGCATTTCAAAAAATGTGCGTATTCTGATTCATGATTTAACTTTGGTGTAGCATTTCTTATTTGCACTGCTGGTACATATTCAGTATCAGGTGTGATAAAGTTTTTACAATAACACAATGGTCGGTTATCTTCCAGCTTTATTTCATACTTTACGTGCGGTATATTTAAAATTTCCAATATCTTCGATGCAGCAACTTCATTATAAGGCTGTTGCAGTAAAGGAACAGATCCTGCTTTAAATAAATATCGTTCTCCATCAATGATTACCCATTTCTTTTTTAGCCAGCCATTACTGGAAGCATCAGGCGATCTTAAATCCAACTGTTTTTTTGATTGGCTACGTTCAAAAAAAGCATTACCCAAATCACCAGAAAATTCATTAGTAAAGAAATTAACATCTTTCCATTCAATAGTATTTCCTACAGGTTTTAACCAATATTGATCAGACAAACTTAGTCCTAAGCTCTTTGCTGATAAAGCCTGCGGCGTTTCCACATCATATGTATGCAAAATATAATTAAGACCATCCCGGCTTGCCGGTATGGATCTGTTATGCCACCATTTATTTAATTGTGCTTTTATATCCTTATCATTATCGATACCAACGGGCAAATATTTTATGTCTTTGACTTCTATAACTTCATCTATTAATCCGTTTTCGTTGATTTTTACATCTACTAACTCTTTATTTTTATTCATTAAAGTGTACTTATTCAAAATACTCACCACCTTCTGCACTATTATTATATTATATCATAAAACCCTTGCGGAAAATATTTCCCAAGGGTTTGGCTTTTTATAAAAGAAACAGTTCACTCTCAGTTCTGCACCTTTATTTTTTTGTAAACGTGCTATTCTATTTCTAGTCATTTACGAACAACCTACAATTGTTATCAAAATATATTTCATAACTCAGATACATCTTTAACTTCGATTACTTCACTAAGTTCAGTAAAATCACCTTGAGGATTAACAATACTCCTCTTTAGATAGTCTGTCCCACCATCAACAGAACAAAAACCACAGCTACAAGTTACATAATCATGTCTATGTTCTGATACAATGATATCTCCACATAAATTACATCTAATAGAATTTTTAATTATCTTTTTCACGTTATATCCCCTTAAAATATGATTTTATAAATCAAAATTACACGACTTCAATTTTCCAATGGTGGTAGTTAAAGTAAAAGTAATACCATCATCTTCGATACCAAAGATATACTCCTACTATAATCAATAATATTGTTATGATATTCTGATAAAGCCACGTCAACACGACACCTACTAATAAAAATATCATTACCAAAATAGCGATACAAGATGTTACTCCATTTAATTCCTGATTCGACTTATCAAATTGTTTTTGTTCTTCCGATGGACTCATTATAATCTTTTATCCTTTCAAATCAATCTTTATATTTTTTTATATTATAGCAACCTCAGCTCTGTACCTTTATTTTTTGTAAGCGTTCTATTCTATTTTCGACCAGCGGATGCGTGGAAAACAGTTGTGTAAAAATATTACCTTGTTCTACGTAAGGCGCAATATATTCCAGAAAACGTATCATTGAATCGCCATATCTATCTAAGGTTGCTGGCAAATTCATCTGCTCTGTATTCAGTTCTTCTGCAATTCATCAGATACACAAAATCGAAAATTTTATTACCTATCCAATTTATGGCTATAAGCGGCAAACATGCTAACTGCACAGCCCACATAAACAGCGCACTCATTAATCCAAGAATGGGAATAAACCTTAAAATCATAACCACTACTCTTGCGATTTGCATAAATATATAATTTGCCCAATAACAAATTTGAATAGGATAACTTCCGGCAATAATAGCAATCGAAACCATACTGTCCCCGTAATGCAGATGACCTAATTCATGAGCTAATACTGTTTGCAGCATTTCAGGTTCTGCACGCAAAAGCCCTGCTGTAACAACAATAGTTTTATGACCTAATGCCATTGCATTTACAACTTCAGAATTATTAATAAATAAATTAAAAGCTTTGGCAGTCAAATTTTGATTAGTATTTTTATTATAAGCGATCAACACTTTTTCCAGATTAGTACTTATATATTCAAGATCAGTACCTTTTGCTTTTCTTGCCTTCAAAAAAACGGTAGATATAAAACTGCCAATAGGACTATATCCAATAGTAGTAAATGTAAACACTACATAGAACGCACACAAATAGTAAAAATCCGGATGAAATTGGCGCGCAAATATACTTGTACTATGCCCTAGCTGTAAAAATAACATTATAATGCTATGCGCAAACTGAAAAAATATCCCAACTAAAAAAGTATGAAAAATCATATTAATCAATATAAGAAACATAAGAAATTCCTTTCAATCACTAAGCTTGTTACTAAATACCTATGCAAAATATTCTCAATTCCTGCTCTTTTCCACTCTTTTTTGAAAATCATTCTTAAAATCTTTAAGAATCCTATTAAATACATCTCTAGGTTTTGTATTATCAAACTCATCCTCATTTTGACGTGATCTGTTATCAATTCTAGACCAAACAACTTTATCTGTAGCCGTGTCAACTACATCAAAACGAACATTTACATACACCGTAGGTACATCCCTACCTCTTTTATTGTGTATCTTTGTTTCAGTAGTCGCAGTAACTACCGGACCACTTGGTGTGTAAACAGTAGAAGTTTTTGGAATAACTGTAGTATAACTATAGCCTTCAGAATATGAAGATCCAACAGTATAATTTACTAATTTGACCTTTATTATCAAATTAGTATTATACTCAGCATTTATATTATTTTCTATTCGCATCTCGTCATTATTATCTAGCATATTCACGTATACGCCCATTGGCGATAACTTTTTATTTAACATTGCAACAAATTTTTCCTGAAAAATTTCAGTCGTTTCTTTTTCTTTAATCCCATTACACAAATTCTCTGATACACAATATTCAACGTCAATGGCCTTTGCATTGCTGAAATTATAATCTTTATCAATCCACTCCTCTTTTTCTGCAAAAGCTGTTCCATAGAACATAAATATAAACAAAAAAGCAAATATACTTTTCTTCATATCCCTATATCCTCCTGCCAACTAGTCATTATCCCTAATATTACTCTTGTACCAAGATTGCATATTAATTTTAGTACTCCAATTCCCTATAGTGATCATTTAGCTCGCCGGTTAAATTCATTTTCTGCAGATCATCCGGCTCAACAATAAGATCACCATTGTGATGATTAACCCGAACTCCTTCTGGAATATCTATTCCATCTAAAACAGCAGCAGCAGCTCGTTTAGCTGTAATGTCTGATACTTCATTGTGAATAATTAACATAATATTATACCCCAAATACCTAACCAAATTGAAATTATAATGCTTAATGGATCTGCCACAAAATCATTCTTCCAAATACATAATAACTATACTTAAATTATACCACAAAAACCCTTGAAAAGCACGTTTTTTCAAGGGTTTTCGCCATTTTCAACATAACACAAAGCAGTTATTTTTCAGCAAAATAACTGTAACTATCAATTAAGCTCTTCTATTTAAATTTTGCTATTTTTGTTCTTTTGCAATGGATTATTCTTTTGGCCCAGCTGGCTGCAGCCGAAATAACCTGGATATTATGTTTACACTTTTTGTAATTCTCAAAACTTTTGAAGGATGCAAAATTCTTTTGCTTGATCCGTGACATAGAAGCAGACAATTTCCTTGCGTCTGCTTTGATTTTTTAGGTTTTAAACGCTGTCGTTGTTGCATTTTAGCGGCCGCGTCCTGTCGGTGCAAGGGTAATACAAAGCTTGCCAATGGCTGCGCCCTTGCACTCGGTCCGCTTTCCCGCTTTTTAATGCCCAACGACAGCGGGAAGCCCCCCGCCGGGGGGCTTAGGGCAGGTCGTGAAATTGGTGAAGTGTCGCTAAAAATAAGGGGGTAGTGTATGGGTTAAGCGATTACGGTGATTAGTATTTTTGATTTTAAAATTTACTTTGAATGGAGTGTATGAATTATGAATAATATCGAAGTGACTGGCAGATTAACTAAAGACCCGGAAATCAAATATACTGCTACTGGCGTAGCCGTAGCTAAATTCAGACTGGCTGAAAATATTTACAATAAAAAAGAAGGCAAGCAGGACGCGCAATTCCATAATGTTGTAGCGTTCGGGAAAACTGCCGAAAATATTGGTAATACACTGTCTAAGGGGAGAAAAATCCACGTTAGCGGTTCGGTTAAACATTCAAGCTACTTAAAAGATGAGGAACGCAGGACTTTTACGGAAATCGCTGTACGTACTTTTGAATACTGTGATAGTAAGCCCAGCACTACACCGAACCCAGCGGCGTGATTACATACAGAGAGGGCAAAAGCCCTCTCTGATTTAAATAAATAGTATGAAGGGGTTATTATGGATTTGAATATTTCTAAAATGGAGCAATTTTCTAAAATGCAGATTGAGTGTTTAGAAATGATGCAAGGATTGATTGCCTATGACAAGTCAGAAGCCGAAAAAGGGAAGATAACACCGACTAATACCAAATTGGTAGAAGCCTTCATAGACACGCAGAAAAAAGCATTGCAGGCGTTTACCGACCTTTTAGAAAAGCATAAACCTACTCTGCAGGCAATTCAGGAAGAAGCTCATAAAAAAGCAGAAGCCGAACGTAAGGAAAAAGAAAAGGCTCGTAAAATCAAGGAAGATGTGAAAAAAGCGATAAAGGAAGAAGGTAGTCTATTTGCCTGTACTGAACCTTTATCTCTTGAAGCAGAAGAACCAGCGGAAGAACCTCTGCTGGGTGAATATGATATTGAGGAGATTGATTGTGATGATGATGACGAAACGTGAAATACGCAGACGTATAAAGTTATACAAAGAACTTATTAAATTTTGCCAGCGTTCCAAAATAAACGAGTGTAAAAAAGCTATCAATATCTGGTATTGGAAGCAGAAAATCGAAAATCTGTCGGCATTACTTTCGGATAAAAATAATAATAAAAAATCAGCTTAGCGAGGATATTACTATGAAAAAGATTGCAGAACTTCATATTGGTGCCAATGTTCCTGATTATAATGAATATGGCTCTCCTACCTTATTTATTAATTACACCGAAGCAGATAAATTTAAGTGGAGCGATTACTGGAAAGGCGTATTGCAAGCTTACTGTGATTATTGTCATCGAATGTTTATTATAAATAGAAGCGACAGTTTTAATAAGTATGAAACAATTATCTGCCCTTCTTGTGGAATAGCTCACAAGCACAACAAAATTATGTATTCTTCTGACAGCTACGGTATTCTGCCTTATAAAATTAGAATGACGCTTATAGAATTTAAAGGGAAAATTGAACTAAGGCTCAAATACCAGGGTATTTGCTTTAATGATGACATTTTCGGTAAGTATCAACATTTTGACAAGGTATACGAAAAATATATTTTTGATGTAACTAACGATAAAGTTAGTTGGCAAAGACAGGTAAAAAATGAACATCTGGAGTATGAGATCGGCTATTTTAACGAAGATTTTAAAATACTAAAAAATAAGTCTGCGCTTTGTTTTTTTCAGTATGACCATAAAATCAAAAAAGGAGATAGTTTTACAAGTCTATTAAAAAAACTGCGGGAAGCAGTTAATAGATTAGAAAAACGAAAAGGTTATCAATCCAAAGGTATTTATGTATATGGAAAACGAAAAACCCATCTATTTACCAGCGTTTTAAATATTGCTCATAGAGTAAGGTTTTGGGATATGGAAAACATCACGTTTATTGATCATTGTGAATATGAGAAAATTTTAAATAGTAATGCTTGGGACGTACATAACCTTGATATGACTTTAGTGGATTTTTGGCGAACACAAGGCTATAACTTTCAAGAAAGTATCTGCAAGGCATTTAATCTGCCGTATATAAAAACAGTGCGAAAAAATCTGCAACTTGGTAATTTGAGCGCAATCATCAATGCTTTTAAAATACCGTCTATCGATTTAGCGTGGCAGGCGTACAACTATTTTAAAAAAAACAATGTAAGTGTGAGGGAGCAAAATGAATGTGTTGAAGTATTTAATTGTCTATATAAAAAATATCCTAAACTGACCTTTGATAATATGCAAAAAAATATCGTGAATATTATGATACATTCAGACTTTTAGGAAAAATGGATAAAGTAACAAATGAATTATATGAAAAAAGCAATGTACCTCTTAGAAAACTGCACGATTGGTTATCAATTAAAGTTGCCAGTCAAAAAGGTAGAGAACGAATTTACAATATACCTGATTACATAATTAACAGGTTAAATATGCAATTAGGATATTATAAACTGGAAACAATAACAAAAAGCAGTCAGGTCGTAGCCGCCGCTATAAATTTAAAAAATTGCAGTGCGAGATATATTGATGATATAAACAGTAAATTACAACTGGTAGTAATCACTGACGAGAATGGCAAAATGCGGGCGTTATTGGAAATACAGTCTAATTGCATTATTCAAGCAAAATTATTTGATAATGATAAAGTTTTCCTCAATAAAGAAATAAATAAAATTATTTTGGAATTTGCAAAAAAAGCAGAGTTACAAATAAAAACAAACGATATAAAAGTTTATGATATCGAAAAAATCAGTGCTTAAATTAAGTGTCAAAAATACTCACCCTTAATTATAGTTAATCGTTAAAAGCTCACCAAACGGTGGGCTTTTTTGCGCCTTTAGCGGAGTGCAAATAACCCTAATCTTAACCACTGGTATGTTATTTGCTCCATTCCAAGTATTAGTTGCGACAACAGACAGAATAAGCTTAACAGCATATTCAGACTGTTCCCGTATCGCTTCATGCAGCATATCGCCATTAGGAACGCTCTATACTGCAAATTTAGCCGTGAGGAGCAGGAACGCAGGCTCAATTATCGCCTGACAGGTACGGGAACAAGGTAGATCTATACAATTTTTCTGCTTTTTCCGCTGCCATTATAGCCGCTTTTCCTTTCGCTTCAAGGGTAATACGAGTAGCTTCGCTACCCTTTCCGCTTTAGTCATTTTCCGGCTATTTAAATGTTCGCGAAAAAGCTAAAAAAATATTCGCAGGGGCTTTACGCAGTTTACGTGCAAGGGTTTATAACCCTTCCTATCCCACGGCTTCTGCCACGTTCGCCGTAAGCTTCGTGTTGAGCCTTTATTTTTTACAAGGAGTGTTCTATATGATAACAGAAAAAGATACCGCTATAGTACATATCAAAAAAGTAATGTACATGATCGACAAACTAACCAGTAATGGTTACCGCTCTGCTGAAAGTGTTTTTGTTGATTTTCTAACTTTATCAGCTTGTTCTTACAGTAATGTTTTCGACCTAACAAATAAAGAAACAAGAGAAAAACGATATTTAGATATAGTAAAAAAATACAAAAAAGAAGAATTAAATTATTTTTCTACAGCTTTAGGAGAACTTACGATGGCCGCAGAAATTTACTTGCAACACGGTTATATAAAAGATATTTTAGGATATATATATACTACCGGGCAATATTATAAAAAAGCTATGGGGCAATACTTTACACCAGACAATATAGCTATTTTTATGACAGAAATTATCAACGGGGATTTTAAACAGCTCGAAAAGGAAGATTTTATTTCTGTCAGTGAGCCAACATGCGGTTCTGGCGTTATGATTTTAGCATTTGCTCAAAATATGTTGAAAAAAGAAATCAATTATCAGAATTCTATGTTCGCCGATGCGTGGGATTTAGACCAAACCTGCGCCCTTATGGCTTATGTACAATTTTCTATTTATAACATTCCCGCAATAGTAACTCACGGTGATAGCCTTTCTCTAAAAGCATATTCAAAATGGATAACACCAATGTATTTTATTAACGATTTCCCCGGAAAACAGAAACGAAAGGAAATGATTGATGCTTTAAGGAAACTCCTTATCGATACCGACCAATCATCTAAAAACAATAGTCATCTGCAAATTGAGGAATCGGCAATAGCCGCTACATCTGACATTGATATGCAAAGCATCAGGGAAAAGTTTGAATTGCAATCGCTTTTTAATGAGGCTATATAACAAAAATCTGTATACCGATTTGGTATACAGATTTTTATTATATATGTTATGTAATTTAAAATTCAAATCTTACGCCAGCATTGACCTGCCATTTCTTTTCTATCTCTCCTCCAAAGCTCCTTTCTATAT
>OGZF01000294.1_pt1 | contig 49183 bp, 36 predicted proteins | sample 1576771 | NCBI WGS metagenome assembly OGZF01 (sample SAMEA3541536, study PRJEB24748) | human gut metagenome | biome: human gut; feature: human-associated habitat; material: faeces | place: China | collected 2012
TCTGATACTCCCCTATAAAAATGGCTATTTATCAACTGTTTGTTGTGACATAGCCATATAATTTAATCCTTCCTCCTGCAACTCCTTTAAAATTAAATACTTTATAAATTGAAGATAGCCTTTATACTTGAGAACTTCTCTTAGTATAAAGGCTATTTTTATTATTTACTTATGATATTTAATAATTCATATCATTTTTTGGCTCTTATTCTAAATAAAAGTTGATTTTCTTCCTTATTTTTAGCATATCTATCTTCATTTGAAATATATCCTATTTTATATAAATAATCACCTAATCGTTTATTTTCATCATTTATAGGTAAATATATATTATGTCTTTTTTCTCTATTCGATAATTCTTTATACTCACCATCCATTTTTGCGAAAAGATTTTTTAATTCTTCAGCATTAAATAAATCTAAATGCCTTACTAATAACGCTAATTTTAGTTCATTGCTTATTTTATCAAATATAATTTTAAATAAGTCTTTTGTCAAAGTAATATTCATATTAAAAATTGCTATTATTAGATTTTTATTTATATAATCTTTACCATAATAATTTACTATTTTTTGACAGAATACTTTATCTGTTTTCGCCATCAAATTATTAAATATATCTTCATCAATTTGAAATACTTCCATATTATCGATAAAACTATCCTTACTTGATAATATGTACAATGTTGCCATTTCTACAGATATATCTTTTATTTTATCAAAACATTGTTTATTTAAAAGTATATATTTATTTTGTATCAAAATTTTAAGTTTTTCTTGGTTCATTGAAGCAAAGTCAAATTCTAAATCACTAAAAATAAGTCTTAAATACGATATATATTTTTCAAAAATATTATTATCTATATCACTAAATGATAAATCTTTTATAAACTTTTCTTCAACGAAACTTCTATCACTATTTAAGATTGCATCACATTCTGTAGATAGAAAATCTATTAATACCTCATCTAATCCATTTTTTGAAAATTGTTTCCAATATTGAGTAACATTATCAAAATTAGCATTGATTTTTCTATGTCTTAGTAATAATAACCAATATTTATTTTCACAAACGGATATATTTTCTAACTTAAAATTTTCATGTACTATAATTTTTTCTACTAAATCCATATCATCGCTACATTTATTTATCAAATCTAAAATATATTTTTCATCATCACAGTTATTATCATTACTCAATATAATTTCTTTTACATATTCTTCAATATTAGCGAAAACATTATTTATTAAACAATCATATCCAGAAGTCATTATCATTGTATAGTTCTTCTTATTCAAATCGTTTTCATTTATTTCACTATTTTTGTACATAAGAATAGTATCTATCATATATTTATTGATATCATAATACTTATCATCAAATACAAAATCCAAAAGTTCTTTATCAACTCCCTCTATATTCAATTTATAAAAGTGTATTTCTAATTTCTCGATTATCTTTTCCAAATAATTAATATTTACATCTTTAAGTTGCATCAATATATCTTCATTTTCCTCAAAAAATTGTTCAAATGCTTTATCTTTATTTAAATTAAGCAATTCTTCTACTTTTAAACTTTCACATAACCATTTAAAATATTCTATTTGTCTATTATATGTCAATGCTGCTTGTTCAGTTAAAAAATTCCACATATTTTCCCATTTTAAAGCCAATAAGTTTATAAATTTCTTTCTGTTATTAGTCGTCCTTACAAAAGCATCTATAAAAGACCAACTTTCTTTTTCTTCATCTGCTAATTGTTGTATAAAATTATCTAATTTATTCTTATCAATGTCTTTACTACTATTTGATAATAAATACTCTAATAAATAAAAATTATAAACTTCTTTTTGCTTAAAATCTCTTATATTTAATCTATCAACTATACCTCTTAACCTAGTCAATTTATAATCAAATGACTGAACCTCTCTATTTCTTATGTTAAGAATAAAATTCATATCATCTTTTGTTATACTATCTCCTTTAAAATAGTTAATATACATACTATAATCTTCATCAATATAGCCGTATCTTAACATAAAGACTAAGACTTTATTACTTCTAACATTATCAGATAGAACTTCTTTAACATCATTTCTTCCAATTAATTCTTTTAAAGATGATATTGATATATTTTGTAACTGTTCATTTAATTCTTCTAAATCATGATGTATACCATCCATTTTTTTGTCTTCTAATAATTTTAAAGCTGTCCATCGTTTATCATAATTTTCTAATAATGATTTCAACTCATTAGAATTTATATATTTCGATTCATTATTGTAACTACTATTAGCATAATAAATAGTATAATTACTCTTATCCTCATAAATATCTTTTAAATTAAAATTATCATCTAATATTCCCTCTATATAAAAATAATTTCTATACCCGTTGTATCTTTCTATTTTACGAATTGAACCTTTCCAATCAACTAAATGACCACAAAAAGCATATTTTATTTCTTTAGTACTCTTTAAACAATCTTCTTTTACTGATATAATTTGTTTTTCTAATTCATTTATATCTTTTCTAATTTTTTCAGCTTCTTTCTCTATAAATGATTGTTTATTTTTAAAGGCTTGCTTAACAATACTTTCATCTTGTTCATTTTGAAGTTCAGCAAAATCTTTTGGATATAAATTTTTAAATATTATCAGTGATAACATCTTTTCATCTACAAGTTTTATACTATCTGAATCTTTCAATGTTCTTTTATAAATCTTAAATTCATTAAAAATATTATATAAAACTCGCATATCCGATACGAATGGTGCTATATCTTTTATATATTCTTCTGATATATTATATTCAGCATTATTTTCAAATTCTTTCAAAAAAACATCTTCTGAATTACTTTCATTAATTATTGGAACGATAGGTATAATATAATCAAAAAATTTAGTGCGTTCTTCTTTATTATGGAATAATTCATCTTTTACTGCATAAACAAATTTTACAGGTTTCTCTAAGCCTTCGTAATTATTTATGATAAAATTCAAATCCCTTAACTCTATGAATATATCATTGTTTTCTAGTCTATCTAAATCCTCAAAAAATACAACTTCATATCCTGTTGCTTCAAAAAAATATAAAATTTCATCTATATTCTTATTAAAAATAGATTTTTCATCAATCGCTTCATTTCCAAGAGTAGCATTAGAAAATAATTTTATTTCTTTCAATTTTAATTTAATCATACCCTGTTTTATTATAATAGTAAGTATTATCATTTCTAATAATACTAAGCATGGTATTATTAGAAATGACCAAAATTCAGGGATACCTAAATCAATTAAAAAATTAATACAATTAATCACTTTTTCCTTTAAAACATCTGGAAAAAATAATACACTTCCAATTAAACAAAATATATTAACGCAAAAAGTCCATATAAAAATGTACATATAGCTCATTTTTTCTATCTTATTATATCTACTTTGTGGCAACATATTCTTTTTTACTTTATAAAAAAATTGTTTTAATATTACATTTTCTATTTTTTCTAAAGGTATCTCTTCATTCTTTTTATCCTCTTGAGAATTTCCTTCGTTACTATTAAAAGTCGCCATGGATATAAATGTATATTTTAAACTAGGATGCTTTTTTACATATGTTTTTATAACGCTACTTTTTCCAGCTCCATAAGGTGCAGTAATGGCTATATTTCTAATTTCTTCATCATTGATAGCTTGATCTAAAGCATTAATATATTCTTCACCATTTTCCATGTTATCTATTGGTGTTAATTTTTTATAATCATTACGCTCTGCACAAATACATCTTTTTAAATAATCAATATAATATTCTATTCGACTTTCAAACCAAACTAATTTTTTTATTACAAATTTTATAAATTTCTCTCTCGTAATAAAACCTTCTTTCTAAACAAACTTAGTAAATTTTAATAATTTTAATATAAGATATTTTGATTATAAAAATACTCTATGATATAATAAAAAAGAGAGATAGCCTGATTGTGGTAGGTCAGCACCTCTCTCTTAGAAAATTCAATTCGTTAAGAAGGCTGTTCCCGCCGTTTCGGAACGGTCTTTTTTTCGTTTATAAACTAATTATTTATAATCTGAAAAAGCGTAGCAATCAAATTTATAATACTTATCACTAACGATAATTTTTCATAAGTCGTCATGCTAACACCTCCCTAACGAGAGGTGTCCGACATCAAGCTATCCCATGACTTCAATTATATCATATCTTTAATTTAAATAATATTATCTATAAATCAATAATTATTTTAAACTTTATATTCTATAACTTTTAAAATAAAACTTAACAACATAGTAAACCAAAAACATCTTTAGAGTTGACTATATCTTTTTATTTTCTTATAATCATATCAAAACATACTTTATAAAATTCAATTTTATAAATATATAAGGAGATAATTTTATGTCATCATCATCATTAACAACAAAAACCCTATCAAAAATGGCTGTTTGCGTAGCTATCATCTGCATATCAGCTTACATATCTTTCCCTATCACTGCTGTTCCTTTTACTTGTCTTACTTTAGCTATGTTATTATCAGCATTTTTATCCACACCAAAAGAAACACTGATCATCATGATTGTCTATACGCTAATCGGAGCTATCGGTCTTCCTGTATTTTCTGGTGGTGCAGGTGGTTTCAACTGTTTATTTTCCCCAACTGGTGGTTATCTTTGGGGCTTTATCGTCAGCTATCCTATCGCTAGTTATCTAAAAGGAAATAAAAACTCCTTCAAAAACTTCTTTTTAGCAGGACTTGCTGTCATTCCTATCACTTATATTTTTGGTGTAGCTATGCTTTGCTTCATTATGAAACTTTCCATTTTAGAAGGCATCACCATTGGTGCTTTACCTTTCATACCTGGTGATATCATCAAAACTTTAATTGCCAGCTACGTTGCTGTTCGTTTGCGCAAAAATTTATTTTATTAATCGAGGAATATATATGATAAACAATAATTTTTTACAAGAAGGTATCTCACCTTCTTATTTTTTTCAATATGTTGATACCTTAACTAATCTAAACTTACATTCACTTGTAATCTATAAAGATAATAAATTACTCTCCAAAGTTCATATTGCCCCTTATAATGAACACGAAAAACAAATTTTATTTTCTGTGAGCAAATCTTTTACCGCCGTTGCTATGATGTTTGCTCTTCAAGATAAATTATTTACATTAGATACCACAATTTATTCACTTTTAAAACACAAATTAAATTTTGAACCTACTGAAGATATTAAAAGCATCACCATACATCATTTATTATCCATGACTTATGGCTTCATCGACAAAGAAATTCAAGATTTTTATTTAAAAGATGATTGGATTAATGAAGCATTTTCTTTAAAACTACAGACAAAACCTGGCACTTCCTTCTTTTATAATAACCGTTGCCCATTTTTATGTAGTGCCATCATTCAAGAATTAACTGGCAAAAATCTTTTGACTTATCTACAAGAAAAACTCTTTTCTCATTTAAATATAACTAATATAAGTTGGGAAAAAAATACTCAAAACTACGATAAAGGCTCATGGGGTTTAAGTTTGACCACAGAAGATTTAGCTAAATTTGGTCAATTTATACTCAATAAAGGTTCATGGAATAATAAACAATTACTAGCCCCAGAATACATTGAAAAATTACTCACAGTATATATAAATACAGATGATAAAGCTTTTCCAGATAGTAAATTAGGATACGGTTATTATTTTTGGAAATGCCAACCTGAAAAAGCCTTTCGCTGTGCTGGTCTTTTCGGTCAATATTGCATTATCTTGCCTAAAGAAAATATGGTCATATCTATAACTAGCAATGCTGAAAACGAACAAAAACAAGCTATTTTATCTGCTACATGGAAATTCTTAGACCAAATAAAAAAAGATAATAAATCCTCTACTCAAGATTTATCATCTTTAAATAACTATCTTTCTAAACTTCATTTACCATATTTACCTAATGACAATTCCATTACTCCCGAAATCTTTCAACAAGAATTTAAGTTCTCTCACAATCCTCTAAATTTAAATTCTATTTCTTTCTCCCAAATTTTCCCTGATTACATCAGAATTAATATTATCTTAAACACTAAAAAATATAATTTATTAGCTAAACTAAACACTTGGCAAAAGAATAATACTAATTCCGAAAATGATAACTTTGATTCTTGTACAACTATTTTCTATGAAAACCCTTACGCCAACTATGGCTGGCAAAATAACAAACTAAATTTAAAATTAGTTTATAACCAAGGCATTTTCATCGATACCCTAGAATTTAATTACTACAACCACCAACTATACTTACACTACAATCCTACTCCATCTTTCATCATCAGAACAAAACCCCATTATCTCATATCCAACCCCATAAAATAACAAAAAGGCTAGAGTATAGATTACTCTAGCCTTTAATTTACACACTACAAAATACAACACCAAACTACTTCCACATTATAAAATTTAGTGATAACCATAACTTATTAAAAACAACTTTATTAAATACCAACAATACCTAACCATTTCCACATTAGCAGACTTTTACAGTAGCTGAAAGCTATTGGCAAAAATAAAATTATGACTACATTTTTAATTCATCATAACACAAAACTACTTCCGCATTATAAATTTAGTGGTAAGCATAGATTATTAAAAATAAATTTTTAAATATCAATAATACCTAACCATTCCTGCATTAGCAGACTTTTACGGTAACTGAAAGCTATCAGCAAAAATAAAATTATGACTACATTTTTAATTCATCATAATACCAAACTACTTCCGCATTATAAATTTTAGTGGTAACCGTAGGTTATTGAAAATAACTTTGTTAAATATTAATAACACCTAACTATTCCCGCATTAGCAGACTTTTACGGTAGCTGAAAGCTATTGGCAAAAATAAAATTACGACTACATTTTTAATTCATTATAATACCAAACTACTTCCGTATTATAAATTTTAGTGGTAACCGTAGGTTATTGAAAATAATTATTGCTGAATACGGTTTTAGTCTGAATGTTTGAGCGTAGCGAGTTTCTAAGCGTTGTATGAAGCAATAATTATTTTCAAAACTAAAAATTTATCTGCGGTGGTTTTCTTTGGTTCGTTTCTTTGCCATCAAAGAAATGAACATATCTTATTTATATTATTTGCTTTTCATTGCATTTTTAACGCATAATTCTTTTTTAATATCCCATAATTTTTGAGATAAATCTACATAATAACGATGTGGATTTTCAAAGCGTTTTACTTCGTCCCATAAAGTTTCCACTTCTTTTTGACAATATGCTTTTATTTCTTCTATAGATGGGCTTTCATATACACATTCACCATTTTTGAAGATAGGAACTTGTAATTCTCTAGCAGTGAAATTAGTGAGAGTTTTTTGTTTCCATGTAGCATTTGGATCAAAAATAGTATGTTCTTTTGTTGTATCAATTGTTTCATCATATAAGCAAAGTTCATCAGCGATAGCTTTACCAGTTTCTTTATCATACAAACGATATACTTTTTTGAAATGTGGATTTGTTATTTTAGAGATATTTTCGCTGAGTTTAATTTTTGGTTTAATTTCACCATTTTCATTTTCAATAGCTACTAATTTATATACACCGCCAAATACAGGTGCAGATTTTGAAGTAATCATTCTTTCACCTACACCAAATACATCTACTTTAGCACCTTGCATTAATAAATCACGGATTAAATGTTCGTCTAAAGCATTAGATGCTACGATTTTACAATTTGTAAGACCTGCTTCATCAAGCATTTTTCTAGCTTGTTTAGATAAATAAGAAATATCTCCAGAGTCTAAACGAATTGCAAAATTAGTAATACCTTGTGGCACAAGCATTTCTTTGAATACGCGAATAGCATTTGGTACACCACTTTTTAAAGTATTATAAGTGTCTACTAATAACACTGCATTATGAGGATAAATTTCACAATAAGCTTTAAATGCTTCATATTCAGAATCAAACATCTGTACCCAAGCATGAGCCATAGTACCACTAGCTGGCACTTGATAAAGTTCATCAGTAAGTGTGCAAGCTGTTCCAGCGCAACCGCCAATATATGCAGCTCTAGCACCTTTTACCGCACCATCTGCACCTTGAGCGCGACGAGAACCAAATTCTAACACAGGTCTACCTTGAGCAGCTCTTACTATACGATTTGCTTTTGTAGCGATAAGAGATTGATGATTTAAAGTCAATAAAATAAAAGTTTCTAAAATCTGTGCTTCAATAGCAGGAGCTTTGATAGTCATAATTGGTTCACGAGGGAAAATACAAGTTCCTTCAGGAACAGCATAAATATCCCCTGTAAATTTAAAATCAGCTAGATATTCTAAGAAATCTTCACTGAACATATTTTTAGAACGAAAATATTCAATATCTTCTTTATCAAAATGTAAATCTTTTATATATTCTATTACTTGTTGTAAGCCAGCTGCTATAGCAAAGCCACCATCATCAGGAATATTACGGAAAAATACATCAAAATACACATTTTTTTTATGTAAATTATTTTTTAGATAGCCATTTCCCATTGTAAATTCATAAAAATCACATAACATGGCTAAATTTTCATTTTTTGAATTCATAAAGAACTTCCTTTCAAATTTATAACAAAAATATTATAAATCCCTCTCTATTATTAATATACTTCATTTCTTTTTACAAAAATAAAAGTTATATTCCTTAATATTATATAGCAAGCTGTATTTATTTTCTACTCTTTAAATAAAAATAATCTGATTTTTACAAATACATCAATATAAATAAAAAAGAATTCCATAATACTATAGAATTCTCTCTTATTTTCTCATATTTATTAAATATTATTTAATATTTTCAGCTTATCTAGCAAAAACACATTTGCCATTAATATAAGTTTTATTAACTTTTACCTTATCAACATCTTGAGGATTTATAGCAAAAATATCTCTATCAAGTGTTATGAAATTTGCTTTATATCCTGTTTTCAATTGACCGAGATTTTTAAAACCTGCAATTTGTGCTGATTTTTTTGTATATAAAATTATCGCAGTTTTCATATCTATGATTTGATCATCACCACAATCTGTATTATCATATGCTTTTCTCGTAACAGCTCCTTTGATACAAACAAAAGGATCAGAAGGCACTGCCCATGATGTTGCGGGTGCATCAGTAGAAAAACATAGATTTACTTTTTGCTCTAATAAAGATTTTATTGGATAACATTTTTTCATGATATCTTCGCCCAAATTTTGTAGATAACTTTCTATCTCTGCATAAAGGAAAATAGGTTGAGTTACAAAACCAATATTTTTTTCTACGGCTTTATCAATGCTATCTTGACTAGGTAAAGTAATATGTTCAACTCTTACATATGGTCTATCTTGATTGAGCCAATCTTTTTCTGCATAAACTCTATCCACTACGCGTTTTATGGCATTTGTTCCCATAGCATGCACAGATAATTGACATTTATTTTGCTTACAAAAATCAATTGCAGTCTCTAATTGTTCATCAGAACATACACTTATACCGCAACTATCGCTATTTAAATAAGGCTTATCCATCCATGCAGTTTTACCAGATACACTGCCATCACCAATTAATTTCAATCCAGCAACAAATACTTGATTATCATTATTTTGTTTTTCCTTGCTAATAGCAAAATCTTTGTCATGCATAAAGAAATCCCACATATAATACATAGAAACTTCTTGTTTAAAACCTTTTGCTATTGCTTCTTTATAATAAGTATAATTATTGGATTTATCCAAATTGCCCATATCACAGACAGCCACTATACCTTGTGAAGTCAATAAATCACCTAAATCCACTAAATTCTGCACTTTTTCAGCTTCATTTAATTCAGGTATATAAGGCAAAACTAAATTTCTCGCATTTTCTTTTAAAACACCTGTAGGCTCACCAAATTCATCACGCTCAATTTGCCCACCTTCTGGGTCTTTCGTATTCTTATCTATTCCTGCTAGAGCTAATGCTTTACTATTTACACATCTTATATGACCGCAAGTGCGAATGATTGCCACAGGAAAGTCTTCTGTTCCTTCATCTAAATCCCAACGAGTTATAGAACGTTTTTCAGCGAATTTTCCTTCATCATAACCCCAGCCCAAAATCCATTCATTCTTATTGTCCTTTCTCAACTGTTGAGCTTTTGTTTTTATTTCTGCAATCAAGTCTTTTATAGAATTTACTTTTGGAGGTAATGCTGATATTTCTTTGCTAAAATCAGCCAGCATTACAGGATGCATATGTGCATCTACAAATCCTGGCAATACGCAAGCATTATTTAAATCTATTATTGGAAAATCACAAGTTGGTCTATCTTCTTTTTTTCCTATCCATTTTATATATCCATTTTCCACAATCATACTATCAGCATGAAGATTATCTTCATCTGATGTGAAAATTTTTCCATTCTCATAAATAAAATTATTTTCTTCCATAAAATATACTCCAAATACTAATTAAAATTAATTATCCCAAACTTCATAAGCAATACTTTCTTTTTTCTTAAATTTATAGATAACAGCACCTATAACATAACCTAAAATTGTAGGAATAAGCCATGCAAAGCCTTGTTTAGCTAATGGAATTTGATTGATAATATTCATTAAACCAGAAATATCTATATTCACTAATCCTGTCATCACTGCTAAATTTAAAGCATCAAATAATGACATAATAAAAGCTACCCAAACAGCACCTTTCCATGCCCCATCATTTGGCACCCATTTTTTACCTAAACCTAAGAAAGTCAATACTACTGACATTGGGAATAAAATCATAAAAATAGGGCCAGATATTTTAAGTACATTGCTAACACCAAGACAAGAAATCATAAAAATAGCAACAGTAATCATCAAAGAAGCTTGTCTATAGGAAATTTTACCTTTAAACCATGCTTCCACCCATTGACCAGCAGTAGCAATCATACCTATAGCAGTAGTCAAGCAAGCCAAAATAACAGCAACAGCTAAAATAAAACTACCTTCATAACCTGCTAAATTTTTCACTAAATCAGTGAGTAAAAATGTAGCATTTACATCTAAACTATAATAATTTACACCTTGAGCTCCTAAATATGCTAAGCCAGCATAAACAACAAATAATAAAGTAAAACCTACTAAGATAATACCGAGCATCATTTTATTATATTCTTGTTTATTGCAATAACCTTTTTCACGAAAAGCAGTGATAAACATACCTGCACAAATAATACCTGTACCTACATCACCTGTATTATATCCTGTAAAAAATCCATTCAAAAATGACTCTTTAGCTGTAGAAATAGAGCTACTATGTAATGTATCAATAGGATTTACAATGGCTAATACAACAATTGCCAATAAAGTAATAAGTAAAGCTGGTGTCAAATAATTGCCCACTTTATCAATAACAGTAGAACGGTTCATAGCAAAATAATATGATATTGCAAAAAATATAGCTAAAAAAATAATTCTCGCCATAAATGGCAATTCACCAAAAATTCCTTGCATACCAGACTCGAAAGCAACACCGCCACATCTAGGTATAGTACCAAAGATAACAACTAATAAACCAAGTCCCATATATAAATAATGCCACCAACTATTGATATGTTTCATCATATCTTGCAGATTATATCCTACATTACCTACAGAAGCTAAAGCCATCATAGGAAATAAAATTCCTGTAAGTGCTAAACCAATAATTGCCCAACCAACTTGTTCACCTGATACTAAACCTATAATCGGTGGAAAAATCAAATTACCTGAACCAAAAAAGATGGCAAACATCGCAAAACCCATAACTAAAATATCTTTTTTCATATTTTTCTTCATCTATCGACCACTCCTCTTTTAAATTTTATTAATTAATTGCATTTATCTTATATCTTTATCGTATAATTATACCAAACTTATTCATATTGTCAATGATATACGCGATATAATAAACACTCTATATTTTTTCTTTTTATAATATACATTTGTATTTAAAATTTTATTTTTCGTAACAAAATCAAGATTTTAAAACAAAAATTAAAATCATTTTTTTCAATCATCAAAAATCTAAAATAAAAATTTATGTTAAAGTTCATCATACTAATACACCTTATCTGCAAAATTATACTTGCCGTCTTCAAAATCACTAAGTATTGAAGTCCATTTTAGAAAATGATATAATTATTTCATTGTGGATATAGCCACCAGTATTAATTAGCTGGTGGCTATTCTTATCTTAGTTATTTAATTACAATTCAATTTATTTTTAGAAAGGATGTATCTTTTGTTAAATCATAAACAATTATTATATAAAATTTTACCTTATGGCTGTCAGATGAATTTTTCTGATGGGGAACGCTTCGCAGGTCAATTAGAACGCATGGGCTATAAACCTGCCGAAAAATTAGAAGACGCTGATATTATCATCATCAATACTTGCTGTGTTCGTGAAAGTGCCGAAAAGAAAATTTACGGCAAAATTGGCGAAATCAAACATTTAAAACAACAAAAACCAGATTTAATCTTAGGTATCACTGGTTGTATGGCACAAAAAGATGGTGATGCTATCTTCAAAAAAGCTTCTCATGTAGATTTTGTCCTTGGCACAAATAAAATGTATGATTTACCTGCTGTATTAGAAGAAATTTTTGCTTCTCGTGGTCATATTGTCAAATTAGCTGGCGATTATGATATGCCACCAAATGTAGAACCAGCAGAAAATAATTCTCTATTTGCTTTTGTTCCTATTATGTATGGTTGCAATAATTTCTGTACTTATTGTATCGTTCCTTACGTTCGCGGTCGTGAACGCAGTCGTGCACCACAAGAAATCGTTGCAGAAATAACAAAACTTGCTCAAAATGGTGTAAAAGAAGTTACTTTACTCGGTCAAAATGTTAATTCCTACGGAAAAGATAGAGATGATGCTGACTTTGCCGATTTACTTGCTATGGTAGATAAAATCGAAGGCATTGAACGTATTCGCTATATGACTTCTCACCCTCGTGATTTAACAGATAAAGTTATCGAAACTATAAAAAATAGCAAACATATCTGCGAACATTTCCATCTACCAGTCCAATATGGTACTGACAAAATGCTCAAAGCTATGAACCGCGGTTATACTACAGCTTATTATAAAGAACTTGTAGCTAAAATCCGCAGTCAATTCCCAGAAGCTAGTTTCACTACTGATTTAATCGTAGGTTTCCCTGGAGAAACAGACGAAGATTTCGCTCAAATGCTCGAATTCTTAAAAGAAATTCGCTATGACGCAGCTTATACATTCTTGTATTCCAAACGTTCTGGTACACCAGCAGCTACTATGGAAAATCAAGTTCCTCAAGAACTCAAAAAAGAACGTCTTCATAAATTAATGGACGCTCAAAATGAAATCAGCTTAGAAATAAATCAATCTCTATTAAATAAAACGGTAGAAGTAATGGTTGAAGGCCCTAGTAAAACTGAACCAAATGTTTATACTGGTCATACTCGTACAAATAAAATTGTGCTTTGGGAACATAAAGATGAACAAATCGGCGATTTAGTTAAAGTAAAAATCACACATCCACAGACATGGGTATTAAAAGGTGAATTGGAGGCGTAAATTTTGAAACTCACTCCAATGATGCAACAGTATCAAGCTGTAAAAAATGCACACCCAGACCAAATATTATTCTTTCGTCTAGGTGACTTTTATGAAATGTTTTTGGACGATGCTATACTCGTTTCCAAAGAATTAGAACTCACATTAACTAAAAGAAGTACAGCAGGTGATGGCATTCCTATGTGTGGAGTGCCTTATCATGCTGCTGAATCTTATATCAATAAATTAGTAAATAAAGGCTATAAAGTAGCTATCTGTGAACAAATCGGCGACCCTAAAGCAAAGGGACTTACAAAACGTGAAGTTATCAAAATCATCACTCCTGGTACAGTGATGAACGAATCAGCCTTGACTAGCAGTAAAAATAATTATATAGCTTTAATCTATGAAGAAAATCATGCTATTTATCTAGCTGGTGCTGATATCTCCACTGGCGAATGTTTTTATAGCATTTATGACGGCCCTGATCGTTGCCAATTATTGTTTGATGAACTTTATCGTTTGATGATGCCAGAATTGTTATTAATTAAGCCTTTTTCTTATGAACGTGAATTAAAAAATTTCTTATCTCTCCGTTTAAATAATTGCTTAGTTAATGAATTAACTGAAATCACATCACAAGTCGAAGACCTTATGCTCCAACATTTTGATGTGCATAATCGCCCAGATAATAGAATCGCTCACAAGGCAATTGCTACTTTACTTGAATATTTACATGAAACAGTAAAAACAGATTTAACTCATCTAAATAAATTAACTTATTTAGACTCTTCAAAATCTCTATTTATTGATACGTATACTTTGCGTAACTTAGAAATAACTCGCAATCTTCGCGATGGTGGCAAAAAAGATACATTATATGATGTTTTAGACTTCACCAAAACAGCTATGGGGAGCCGTCTTTTACGTAAATGGCTAGAATATCCATTACTTAGCCCTAAAAAAATAAATGACCGCTTAGATGCCGTAGCTAATCTTGTATCTGATTTTTCTTTGCGTAATAATCTTCGTGAACAATTAAAAGAAATCTATGACTTTGAGCGATTATTGACTCGTATGGAAGTCGGCACAGCTAATGCCCGCGATATGAATGCCCTAAAATCTTCATTATATGTATTGCCTGCTATAAAAAAATTCTTAGCTAAAGCCACTGCTAAGTTATTAGCAAACATTCATCAAAAGATTTCTACCTATGATGATTTAGTAGTTTTAATCGATAAGGCAATCGTTGAAGATCCTAGTTTCTCTATCCGTGAAGGTGGCTTCATCAAAGATGGTTACAATCAAGAATTAGATGAATATCGCAATATCGCTAAAAACAGCAAACGTCTTTTACAGCAAATGGAAGAAGACGAAAAAAATAAAACTGGTATCAAATCCTTAAAAATCGGCTATAACAAAGTATTTGGCTATTATATCGAAGTCCGCCATAGTTCCACAGAGATGGTACCTGAAAACTATATTCGTAAACAGACTTTAGCCAATGCTGAACGTTATATCACACCAGAACTCAAAGAATTTGAAACTAAAATTCTCGGTGCACAAGAAAAAATTGTTCAATTAGAATATAACCTCTTTACAGAGCTTCGCGATATTTTAAAAACAAAAATAAGCTCCATTCAAAATACCGCTCATGAAATAGCTATTTTAGACGTTTTAGTAAGCTTAGCTCAAGCAGGTGATGAATATAATTACATTCGTCCAAAATTATTAGATGATGGCACTATCCATATCAAAGATGGTAGACATCCTCTTGTTGAACGCATTTTAAATCGAGATTTATTCGTGCCAAATGACACTCATTTGGATAATGCTCAAAATGAAATTATGATTATCACTGGCCCTAATATGGCTGGTAAATCAACATATATGCGACAATCAGCTCTACTCACATTAATGACACAAGTAGGCTCCTTCATACCTGCTCGTGAAGCTTCAATTTCCCCTGTAGATAAAATTTTTACACGTATAGGTGCTAGCGACGATTTAGTCAGCGGACAAAGTACTTTCATGGTAGAAATGAATGAAGTATCTCATATTCTAAAATATGCTACAAATAAAAGTCTTGTCATTTTAGATGAAATTGGACGCGGTACAAGTACGTACGATGGTATGAGTATTGCTCGTGCTGTTATTGAACATATACGCGACCATATCGGAGCTAAAACTTTATTTGCTACGCATTACCATGAACTAACTGACCTAGAAGATGATGTTCATGTAAAAAATTATTGTATTGCCGTAAAAGAAAAAGGCTCTGATGTAACCTTCTTACGTCGCATTATTCGTGGTAGTGCTGATAAATCATATGGTATTCATGTTGCTAAATTAGCTGGATTACCTCAAGAAGTTGTAAAACGCGCTGAAACAATTCTCATTGATTTAGAAAATACAGCTCCAACTAAAGAAAAAACTATTATTTCTAAAGATATTTCTGACGAAAATAATATAGATACTACAATAAAACAAGATATAGCTATCACAAATGATACATCCCAAGAAGTAAATTATCTTCAAGATAATCAAAATGATATTGAAACAGCTGATTATCAAGAAAAAACACCAACTTTAACTGCTAGTCCAACTAAAAAATTGAAATTCATGCAAGTAGCAGAAATGCCAACTTTATTCGGCGTAAGTATAAGCACTCAATTAAAAGAATTAGATTTAATGAGTATGACACCACTAGACGCCATGAATAAATTATACGAATTGCAACAACAGGCAAAACAAGAGGAGTGATATTATGACCTCTATTCATATTTTAGATGATATCACTGTCGATAAAATAGCAGCTGGTGAAGTTGTCGAGCGACCAGCTTCTGTAATTAAAGAACTTGTAGAAAATTCCATAGATGCTCATGCAGATAAAATCGAAGTAGAAATCTTAGCTGGTGGAACATCTTTTATGCGCGTTACAGATAATGGCGATGGCATGGATAATCAAAATGCTAGACTAGCTATTTTGCGTCATGCTACTAGTAAAATCAAACAAGTAGATGATTTGATGTCTATAGATACTCTAGGTTTCCGTGGTGAAGCCTTGCCATCTATCGCTGCTGTATCAAGATTTAATTTGATTACACGTCGCCCACAAGATGATTTAGGCACTACTATAAAATTAACAGGTGGTCGCATTGATGAAATTGAAGATATGGGTTGTAATATCGGTACTACTATCAAAGTAGAAGATTTATTTTTCAATGTACCTGCTCGTAAAAAATTTCTCAAAACCACTACCACAGAAGCAAATAAAATAAATGATTTTATCATAAAATTAGCTTTATCTAAACCTAATATTGCTTTTAAATTGATTAATAATAATAAAATAGCTATCACTACCCCAGGTAATGGCTCTCTATATGATGCTATTGAATGTATCTATGGTGCTAAAGTCAGCGAAGAATTATTGCCCATCGAAGCGATAACTGATGATATCAAAGTAACAGGTTTCATCTCTAAACCTGCTATTATCCGCAGTTCTCGCTCTTGGCAAACATTCGTCATCAATGGTCGCATAGTCAATAGTAGAATTATTTCCAAAGCAATCGACAATGCTTACCATTCATTATTACCAAAATCTGGATATCCATTTGTTATTTTAAATATTGAAATCAATAAACGAACCATTGATATCAACGTACATCCTCAAAAAGCGGAAATAAAATTTGAAGATGAATCCTTATTATTCAAGACTATATACCATGCCGTCTTAGAAGCTGTTAAACCTAGTGATAATCAATCTTTAAGTGATTTTGCTATTCCTGTAACAGATAAAGCATTGCATATTGAAAAAACAGTGCCTGAACAAATCAATATGGATTTACCTGAAAACAATCCATCTACTCCATCAAATTCATTTAAACAAAATTCAATCAACCATATACCATCATTAAAAAATAATACAACTCCTTTAACAGCAGATTTAAATAAATTTCGCCAAGCAAGAGAAACACTTCACCCTAATATATCTAATCATCACAATAATACTGTTAAAGAAACTGCCGTTCAAGATTACCAAACAAATACCACCATAAAACCTCAAACAGATATAAATATTTCATCTAGCGAAAACTCGACAGATTGTCAAAATTCTACTCAACTATTAAAAGAAGCTGTCAATCTAACGCCAATTGGACAAATTGATGATTGCTTCATTGTTGCTCAAGGCCCTAATGGAGGAATGTACATCATTGACCAACATGCAGCACATGAACGCATTTTATACGATAAATTTGCTAAACAGACTGAGCGAATTCCTGTTCAACCATTATTGATGCATTTATTTTTAGATGTAAATAATAGTGAATTAACTCTAATTGAAGAAAATCAACAAATTTTATATGATTTAGGCTTTAACGTAGAATTAGCAGGACAAAATCAGATCCGTTTAAAAGAAGTTCCCGCTGATATAAAACCACAAGAAAGTGAAGATATTTTCCGTGAAATTTTAATTTCACTTTCTCAGTTGCACACACCTACTCCTCAAGAAATTCGTCATTCCTGCTTAGCTATGACAGCTTGCAAAGCAGCTATCAAAGCAGGCGATATCTTAAATATCACACAGATGAAGATAATCTTAAATGAACTCGCACAAACAACTTTACCATACACTTGCCCACACGGCAGACCAACTATTATAAAATTTAGCACTTATGATTTGGAAAAGATGTTTAAACGAGTACAATAATAAAAAAATAAGAAAAAGATAGGCTAATTTGTCTATCTTTTTCTCTAATAATATTTATATACTATACATATAATATATTTAAAAAATAATAAGAGAGGTGTATTTTATGTTTAAACAAGCCAAAAAGAAAACTGCCATTATTTTATTAACTTTAGTTACTTTATTGATGACCTTAAATATAGCAACAGCTACAACTTATATTGGTTCATCTCAAAGCAATAAATTTCACTATACAGATTGTCGCTGGGCTAAAAAAATCAATCCTGGTAATGCTATATATTTTAGTAGTCGTGAAGAAGCTCTTAGCTATGGATATGTACCTTGCAAAGTATGTAAACCATAAAATATTAAATTTAATCAATTAAAATTTTAATTAAGACTTAGTTTTTCATTTAGTAAACTAAGTCTTTTTATTTTTTATTAATCATTTTTGAAAATTTAATTGAATTATTAGAATAAAACGAATATACTTTAAATAGTACATTAGTTTATACTTAGATAAAAACAAATCAAATATCCCTTTTTCTAATAAATCTCTTAAAACTATTAATAAATTTCAAAGGAGTGTATATCCACAAAGATTAATTAAATAAGTATTTCACTAAAATGACAATTAAACATATTATTTTCAAGCTAACTAATGTACTAATCAAGAAGCTAATCTTTTAGAGAAATTTTTAATTATTAATGTTGATAAATCATCAAATATAAATTATTTGCAATTAATCATTCTCTATTAAATTCTAGTGATATTCTATTTTATTAATTTAAATAATATTACGCTAAGCTTCCAATGAAATTTACTAAAAAGTTATGAAAAGAGATGAATATTATCATGGAGAACTCTAACAAACAAGCACCAAACTTTTTAACTAAAAAATTAATCAATTTTGGTGATGCTCACAAAGAACAAACAGATTTATATCTTGCTAATATAAAACAAGATAAATTTTATAAAAAAGATTCATTTATCATTATTACATGGCTTTTATTTTATCCACTAGGTATCTTCTTAATGTATAAATATAGTCTCAAGCTAAGAAAATTTAGACATTTATTTAATATCGTACCTTTAATTGTAATTGCTCTAGCTAACAAAACCATATCTATGATTTTAGGTTTATGTATACCTTTTATCTTCATTCCTATTTTCACCATCAGCCTTTTTTATTGCTTAGTTAGAACAAGATATTTCATGCCTTCTTGTGCAGGTATTATTGCAAGTTGTATCGGATTTTTAGTATTTACATTCTTTCATATTTAATAATTAACAAATAAAAAAGCTATTTGAGCATATATCCATTTTTTAGGATAATCTCAAATAGCTTTTTTATTAATCTTTAATTATTTTATTTATCAGTCATCATTGCCAAACATAGCCATAATCATCTGTAAGAGTCTTAAAATCTCGATATAGAGCCATACAAGAGTTAAGAGTAAACCAAAAGCACAGAAGTATTCGTAGTACTTCGGAGCCCCATAAGCTACAGCTTGTTCAATATTATCAAAGTCTAAGAGCAAATTAAATGCTGCTACACCTGCGATAATAAAGCCAATCGCTATACCAAAAATACCACTTGTTGGCATCATATGGAAACCGAATAAACTTGCAATGATATTCACGAAATAGAAAATTGCTACAGCACCTGTCATGGAAATAATCACAGAACGCACTGTTTCTGTAACTTTTATAATACGTGTTTTCCATAAAACAAGCATTAAAATCATTGTAGCCAAAGTAATTCCTACTGCAATAGCAGAAATACCAAAATACATTCTTTCAAATTGAGCAGAAATAATACCAAGTACTGCACCTTCAAAAACTGCATATCCAGGTGTTGTCATTGGTGCTAAATGTGGTTTAAAGCAAGTAACAAGTGTTAAAACTACACCCACAATCATACCTAATATCAATACACCATAAGCAGCTGGGCTATTGGCTAAAAATACACCTGAAGCAATTGCTGATGCAATAGTAACAAGTGTCAAGCCAAATGCCTTTGTAATCGTACCTTTCAAAGTGGCAGGAGAATCTACATATTCCGTAGACGCCTTGCCTATTATTTTCATAGCTGGATTTGCCATTAAAATCCTCTCCTTAAACATACATAAATTCTTTCTTTTTATTATATCATACTATTTTATAGTAGAATAGGTAGGATTTATTAAATCTATATTAAATTTAAATCAAAAATTCATGCATATCTATTCAGGAAAATTATATATTAGTTAAGTATCTTTAGATATACTTAATTTTTTAACTTATAGCTTTTGTACTACTTCTGACAATCAATTTAGGTTCTAAAATAATGATTTTACTATCTATACTTTCTTCACTATTTACTAATTGATTAATTACTTCTGTTGCCTTTTGTCCAATTGCATCTATCGGTTGACGAACTGTTGTCAAAGGAACTTCTAATAATGACGCAAACGCAATATCATCATAACCCACGATAGAAATATCTCTAGGTACTATTAAATTATGTTCTTTGATACTAGCTAATGCTCCCATAGCCGAGAAATCATTTGCCGCAAATATTGCTGTTATATTTTTCGCTAATAAATTATCACAGCCTATTTTCCCTTTTTCAAAAGAATAATCGCCTTCAAAAATTAGATTTTCATCTATTTTTATACCATTATCCTTCAATGCTTGTTTATAGCCTGCTAGTCTTTGTCGTGCATCATCTAAAATTAAAGGTCCCGTTATACAGCCTATTTTTTTATGCCCTAATTTTATCAAATGTTCTGTCGCTAAATATGCACCTTGCAAATGGTCAACACTGATTTTATATTTGCCGATATCAAACATATCACGGTCAATTAAACAATATGGTATCTTATTATCCTCTAAAAAATTTATGGTTTCTTCAACTTCTTTTTCCGTGCTATTAGCTGCCATACTCAAAAAGATACCATCGACCATATAATCACAGAGCATTTTTAAATGCTTTAATTCTTGTTTATGATTGTTATCTGAATTACAAATCAATAAATTCCAGTCGTATTTATGACATTCATCTTCTAAAACTTTAGCTGTATATGAAAAAAACTGATTTCTAATATCCGGTAATACAAAACCAATGATATTGCTTTGCTTTTTTACTAAGCCTACAGCCATCTTATTTGGTCTATATCCCATTTCTTTTACAGCTTTAGCAATGATTAATTTTGTTTCTCGAGGAATATGACTTGCTTTATCATTTAATACCAAAGAAATTGTTGTAACTGAAAAACCTGTTTTTTGTGCTATATCCTTGATAGTAACACGTGACTTCATATTTATTCAAACCTTTATTATTTATTTATAAATATTATAGAAAAAATGTTTTTTCAGTTCAATCCACTTCTGCAATTTTAGGAATAGAAATACTTGCTCCTTTTCTTGATACTGTAATTGAAGATGCTTTACTTGCTTTTTGTAAACTTTCTTCAATGGATTTACCTTGTTGTCTTAAAGCAATGAAATACCCTGTAAAAGTATCTCCAGCAGCTGTTGTATCTACAGCATCAACTTTATATGCAGGTTGGAAAATACTTATATCTTTATGACGATAATATGCACCTTTATCACCAAAAGTTAAAACAATTTCTAATTCAGGATATTTGCTAGCTAAACTATCTAATATATCTTCAACTTTTTCTTTACCAGCTAAATATGCCCCTTCATGTTCATTAACAAAAATTCCATCTATTGCCTGCATATTATATTTATTAAGATTTTCATTGATTGGTGAAGGATTTAGATAAATTTTCATTTGTTTAGCTTTTGCTACTTCAATAATATAATCAATATTGGAAATTTCATTTTGTAAAATTAAAATATCACCTTGTGCAAAATCTTGCATTACTTCATCAATATAAGCTTTATCCACTTCATAATTAGCTCCATGGAATAAAATAATACAATTCTGTCCATGTTTATCAACTTGAATAATAGCCTGTCCGCTTGCTGTCTCTACTGTTTTAATCAAAGATGTATCTACATTATTATCTTTTAAAGCTTGTAATAAAATCTCTCCATCTTTACCAACACAACCAGCATGCATGATATTTCCGCCAGCTTTAGCTACGGCAATTGACTGATTTAAACCTTTACCGCCTACACTTTCACTAAAACTTACAGAGTCAATAGTTTCTCCACCTTTTACAATTTCTTCAACAGCATAAACCTTATCAATATTTAACGAACCGAAATTTAAAATCTTCATAAATAACTTCTCCTTTATTTTTATCTATTTTAATAAAACGTTTTACTTGATTTTTAAAAACTATAATTATAATACAATCATTTTTTCAATTAGTCAATATTATCTAAAAATAAAAAATTATTTATAAGAAAAAAGCTTTCTACATAGATAAAAAATCTTGTAGAAAGCCTTTTTTATTTTACAAGCTCTATTAATTTTTGTTTTACTGCTGGTAAAAAGAATTTACAGTTTCTCATCTGTGTTTCACTGATACCAAAAGTTTCGCCATCTTCAATCAAAGCGATTAAATTATCCACAGCACCAGCCATTACACAAAGTTCTTTAAATGTAAAATCATTTACATGATTAGTAAATTTATCTAAAGATAAATGTGCTAAATCTTTTGCTTTTTCTTCTTCTTTTTTCGAAGTCAATCCAGCAAAGTCAGTCTGTAAAAAAATACTTAAAGCAAATCTTATTACATTTGCTTCTTCTCCAGAAAATAAAGCCTTTTGAGAATTTAATGGTAACATTTTAAAACCTCGCTATTTATGTATTATACTAAATATCAATGTTTTTCATTATACCATAAATTTTATTGTTAATATATTATTATTTTGTCAAAGTGAATGTATCTATTTGTGTACTATCTGGCAAATAACAATTAAAAGTTAAACTATTTTCATCAGCTTCTAAAACTAAATAATTATTAGTTTCTGGCTGTGGTGGTACATATTCATCAAGTGGATTTTTATGCCATAAACTTGGATAACGTACATTACCTGCCACGCCTGTGAGTATATACAACGTTCCCTGTTCATTTTGTGCAAAATCTCTGATTAAAGCTCTACGTCTATAAGTGTGTAAATGTGCTGTTAATACTGCATCAACATCATATTTATCAAATATCGGCATATAGATTTCACCATGTCTGGAAAAGCTTATTTCATCACCTAATGGTTTTGCATCTCTGCCATAATTTAAAATATCTCTATGCATTAATACAACTTTCCATTTTTTATCTGTAGTAGCTAAATCATTTTCTAACCATTTAAGCTGTTCATTCAATAAATCTGGCTCAAATTCTGCCATTTCATCATCTTGAGTATTAATCACAGTAAAATGAACATCACCATAATCAAATGAATAATATTGATTTTGATATTTATCATTGCCATTTGTTGGTAATTTAAACATTTCTAAATACACATTTGGCATAGCTACTTGCCAATCAGTAGTATAAGTTTCATGATTTCCCTGCACTGGTGCTACTGGTATATTATTTACCATTGGTTCTACACCATCAAACCAGCCATTCCACTGCACTAAATCATATCCATTATCTACTAAGTCGCCCATATTTATGAAAAAATCACTATTTTGATTATTTTGCCAGGCATTCATTGCCAATGATTTCCATTCAGTATAATCATTTGATTGAGAGTCAGGGAAAATTAAAGCTTTGAATTTATTATTGTTTTCTTTGGCTGTTTTTAATTTATACCAATCACTGCGATTATTTTCAAAGCCTAATCTATAATCATAGACCATATCAGCTTTTAAATTTTCTAAAGTTACAGCATAAATATAAATCTTCTTATTATCAATATCTAAAACACTTTTCTGTGGTTTAGCTTGTAAAATTTCCTCTTCATTTTCTTGCTTATATTCTAAAACAAAATCTTCTCTATCATTCAAAGATTGCCACATAATAGTTCTACTATTAACACTATCTTTTGTAATTACTTGATGTAAATTCATATATTCTTCACTATTTAGTAAATTATATACTTTTGTAGCAAAAAATATCTGTTCTATTTTATTTCTAAGTGGTGAATATGACATTATTCCTACTGCACAGATAATTATTAATAACAATACACTAATAATTATTCTTTTTTTCATTAAATCACCTCATATTTTTTTATCAAACATTTTTCCCCATTTCATATGCTTCTTTCATAGCTTTAGTGCCTTTTATTTCTCCTTTTTGCCAAGCACCCACACCATAAATAACACCTTTTTCAGTTGGATTTTCTAAACAATCTAATAAGCCTCTAAAGCATTCAATACTTCTTTCCATCATATTTAAGTCAGTTTCTGCTGCTGTGATTATAAAATAAAATTCTTTATTGCTTAAATTTGTATATTGAGGCACAATTCTATCAATTAAAGTCTTCATCTGAGCATTAATTGTATAAAAATAAACAGGACTAGCCATGACGATAACATCAGCTTTGAGTAATTTAACTAAAATCTCTTTCATATCATCTTTTTGCACACATTCATGTGTAGTATTGCAAACACCACAACCTGTACAATATTTTATATTTTTATCTGCTAAAAAAATTTTTTCTACATCATGACCAGCTTCAGTAGCACCTTTCATAAATTCATCACATAAAATATCAGAATTTCCATTTCTTCTTGGACTAGCTGACAATATAACAACATTCTTTTTCATTGTAATCTCTCCTCTAAATAATACATTTCTTTTGTTATTTATACTATAAACCTTAGAGTAAACTTCATGTCAATAAAAAAATGCTTAAATATTTATTAATTCATAATAAATACTTAAGCATTGTATTTTTTATTTCCAAATTAACTGCATCAAATTTTTATACTCATTATTCAAATGTTTTATAATCACATCAAACATAGTATAAATCAAGTTACCTTCTTTTTCTATTTCGTTGAGAAGAATACAGCAATCTAAAATCAAATTATCTTCATTGTCAAAATAATATTTAAATGATTTATACGTTTTATTTAATTCATTTATCCCTATTCTTAGTTCTGTTTCATTATCTTTATTTAAAGCCTTAGCTGCTACAAAAACCCTTATCATGCCATAAATACTATCATCCAAAATAACAAGTACAGGCAATTTTTGTCCTTTAATATCAAGATTTGAACGAAAAACTACTGTATTAAATTCATTATTTTCAAATTCATTTACCTGAAAACTATTAATATTTTTTTCCTCTAAAAATTTTTTAAATGCTTCAGCTCTATTATTCATTATATATAACTCCTCTCTTCATCAATAGTTTTATATCTATTTCACAATTTCATATGGCCAATTTACAATGCCACCAAAATTATAAACATTTACATAACCCATCTTAGCTAATTTAATTGAAGCGTCTGTAGCTCTTCTACCACTTCTACAATAAACTAATATCATTTGTTCTTTATCAGATAATAATTCTTGTAATAGTTTATTATCAGGGCTAATTTCTTCATTTGGCAAAGATATAGCATTTTTAATATGACCATCTTCATATTCTGGTTTAGTTCTTACATCTAAAATCACATAATTTTCTTCACTGTCCATAAACTGTTTTGCTTGTTCAGGATCAATTTGTCGAAAGCTGATATTTTCACCTACATCTACAACTTCATTATCAGCTTTTGCTATTTGATTAAAAGCTATTAAACCCATACCTAATACCATAACTACTAATATATACTTCACATATTTAAACATAATTACACCTCACCAACGTTTAAACAATTCATTTTCTACTACTTCTGGATGATGATATTGCTTATCCTTTAAATTATAACTGCCAAAATTAATCGCCTGCATTGGACACCACTGAATACACGATAAACAGTATATACAATTATTATTTGACTTAAACTTTATTTTTCCTGCTTCTTCAATGATATTGTTTGTAGGGCAAAGTTTTACACATCGCTTACAATGAATACAATTCTTTTTGACTGTCTTCTTTTGTAAACATTTCTTTATAAACAACCATGAAATATATTTTTTTATTATATACCACCATAATTTTTTCACTAAAACATTATTGCTAGTCTTGCGTTGATTTAATTCGTCTGCAATTTTCAATACTTTATCTTTATACGTATTCAATGAGTTATAGTCGTATTTTTTACCCCAAAAACTTAAGATATTGTCTGGTAAATATACCTCATTTCTATATGCTAAATCTATATTTTTAGCTTTTAATAAATCTTGCATTGTTATAAAAGTATTTCCTACTTTACCACCACAAGTAACTACAGCATAACAATATATTTTCTTATCGCTTTTTATCTCTAATTTTTTTATAAAATCCTGCATTAAATCTAAAACATCATAACAATGTACAGGAAAAACAAATCCCATTACACTATCATCATGCTTATAATCTTTTAAAGTGCTGATATCTTGCATTTTATCTTGTGTTAAATATGCCAATAATTTCGCTACTTGATACGAATTTCCAGTTCCTGAAAAATAATATATCATCATATAATCCTTTCTTTTTAATAATCATTTTATTATTCCAATTACCAAACAATAATAAAAATCCTAATAAGTATACCATATTCTCATAAAAAATTTTATTACATCTATATATGTAAATTTCATTTTACCAATTATATATTTCAAAATATATTGAAATTAATTATCATTTTTATTATACTTGATATATAAATTATATATCCTAAAGAAAAGAAGTGATATTCTTGCAAAAAGAACATTTTGATATCACAGGTATGACATGTTCGGCTTGCTCTAGTAGAGTAGAAAAAGCTGTCGGTAAATTACCTGGTATAATCAATCACTCAGTGAATTTACTAAAAAATTCTATGGTTGTGGAATTTGATGAAAAATTATTATCCACAAATGAAATCATTCAAACTGTAGAAAAAGCTGGTTATGGTGCTTCTTTGCATTATAATCAGTCTTTGGGCAAACAAAGTCCTACAAAAATTGAAAATAAAGCAGAAGCTATTCATGCACAAATGAAAAAGCGTTTGTTTATTTCTATCATTTTCATGTTACCTCTATTTTATATTTCTATGGGACATATGTTTTCCTTACCTATGCCCTCTTTACTTCTAGGTACAGAAAATGCACTTTCGTTTGCTTTTACTCAATTTTTATTATTAATTCCTATAGTATTCGTCAATTTCAAATATTATAGCGTAGGCTTCAAAACATTATTTCAACTTTCGCCTAATATGGATTCTTTGATTGCCCTTGGCTCAAGTGCTGCCATTATCTATGGTATTTATGCCATTTATAAAATAAGTTTTGCCTTAGGTCATGGAGATTTATCTACAGCTCATCATTTCAGTATGGATTTATATTTTGAATCAGCAGGTATGATTTTGACCTTGATTACTTTAGGGAAATTTCTCGAAAGTAGAGCTAAAAACAAAACATCTGATGCTATCACCAAATTGATGAATTTAGCACCGAAAACAGCTCTTCGCTTAGAAAATAATCAAGAACAAGAAATTTCTATTGATGATGTAAAATTAAATGACATTCTAATCGTCAAAGCAGGTGCAAGTATTCCTACAGATGGTATTATTATTGAAGGTCATAGCGTTATTGATGAATCTTCACTCACTGGTGAACCTATTCCTTGTGATAAAACTATTGACCAAACTGTAATCGGTGGTACAATCAATAAATCAGGCTATTTTAAAATGCGTGTTACTAAAGTTGGCGAAAATACTACTTTAGCTCAAATCATAAATTTAGTAGATGATGCCACTAGTTCCAAAGCACCTATTGCCAAAATCGCTGATAAAATCAGTGCCATCTTTGTTCCTATTGTAATAACACTCGCTATTATTGCCACTATCATCTGGCTATTTAAGGGCGAAAGTTTAGAATTTGCTTTATCTATTGGTATCTGTGTATTGGTTATTTCTTGTCCTTGTGCTTTAGGACTTGCTACACCTACAGCTATTATGGTAGGCACAGGCAAGGGTGCAAGTCTAGGTATTTTATCTAAATCAGCCCAAGCTTTAGAAACTCTTCACAATATCAATACAGTTGTTCTCGATAAAACAGGCACAATAACTCAAGGCAAACCTCAAGTAACAGATATTTATACTTCAAAAGAAGTAACACTTCAACAATTATTGACCGTTGCTTCTTCATTAGAAAAACTATCTGAACACCCTTTAGGTGAAGCCATTCTCCAAGTAGCAGATAAACACAATATATCAACTTTAGCTGTAGAAAATTTTAAACAAATAGCAGGGCAAGGATTATCTGGTATTATTGACAATTCCATTTGCCTTGCAGGTAATCAAAAATTATTAATCGCTCATGATATTGAAAATGAACAGTTATTTTCCCTAGGTAATAAATTAGCCCAGCAAGGAAAAACACCTTTATACTTTACTAAAGATGATAAAATCCTTGGCTTAATAGCTATCGCTGATACAATTAAAGCAACAAGTCCCCAAGCTGTTCAAGAATTAAAAAATCTCGGTATCAATATCTATATGTTGACTGGTGATAATCAACTCACAGCAAAACAGATAGCTAAGCAAATAAATCTTGAAGAAAATAATATAATTTCTGATGTATTACCTCAAGATAAAGAAGCCAAAATTCGTCAGCTTCAAAATCAAGGGCAAAAAGTAGCTATGGTAGGTGATGGCATAAATGACGCTCCTGCACTTGCTCGTGCTAATGTTGGTATTGCTATCGGTGCCGGTACAGATATTGCTATTGACTCCGCTGATATTATTTTGATGAAAAACAATTTACTAGATGTAGTAACTGCTATAAAATTAAGTAAAGCCGTTATCAAAAATATCCGTGAAAATCTCTTTTGGGCATTTATCTATAATATCATAGGTATTCCTATTGCTATGGGATTATTCTATACTGCTTTTGGTTTAAAACTAAATCCTATGATTGGTGCTCTAGCCATGAGTTTTAGCTCCGTTTTTGTCGTAACTAATGCCCTTCGTTTGCGTTTTTTCCAAAATAATTATCAAACTTCATCCATAAATAAAGATAATTCATCTACTGCCATAAATATTCAAGCAATAGATTTAAATACATCAAAAGGAGACGATAATATGGGATTATTAAATAATTTATTCCACAAAAATAGTGAAAAACAAACTGAAAAAATCATATCTATTGAAGGTATGATGTGCCAACACTGTGTAAGACATGCCACAGAAGCACTAGAAAAAATAGATGGTGTCAGTGATGTAAAAGTAAGTCTTGAAAATAAAAATGCTGTTATCCATGTAAATCAAAATGTTACAGATGAGCAAATAACTAATGCCATTGTTGAAGCAGGCTATGAAGTTACTGCTATAAAATAAATAATATAAAATAATTAAAAATCCTTTCTATAATCTATTGAAAATTTTTTAAGTCTATGTTATAATCTTAAAAATCATATTTTATAGAAAGGATTTTTTTATGTTTAAAACACTTGTAAAAATCATCTGCGTTATAACAATTTGTTTATTCACTACAAATTGCACCTCTGCTGAAAATTCAACTCCATCAAGCAATCAAAACACTTCTATGCAAACAACTCAAACAACAAAAAATTCCATTGATTTATCTTCTTATTTTGAAAATATTAATGGTACGGCTGTATTTTATACACCTGATACAAATACATATAATATTTACAATGATGAGTTAAGCACCAAACAATCTTCTCCTTGCTCTACCTTCAAAATTTTCTCCACTTATGTAGCTTTAGACAATAAGAGTATTGACGTTAATAATTCTCTTCGAAAATGGAATGGCACTATTTACTGGTATGATGCATGGAATAAAGATATCGATTTAGATACAGCATTTAAAACATCTTGTGTTTGGTATTATCGCCAAGTCATTGATGAAATTGGACAAGGTACTATGCAAAAATATATCGATAAATTCGATTATGGCAATAAAGATATTTCCGATTGGGACGGAAAAACAGATTTAGATGATGATCCTAGAGATTTAAAAGGATTTTGGTTAGAAACTTCTTTAAAGATTTCACCATTAGAACAAGTACAATTATTAAATCGCCTATTTTCTGCCAATGAAAATCCTATGGCTTTAGCTAAACTAAAAGAATTAATGTTAGTTTATGAAGATAAAAATACTGGTCTAAAAATTTACGGCAAAACTGGTTTTGGTAAAGTAAACGGTGAAAATACTGATGCTTGGTTCACTGGTTTTTATGAAATAAATAATCAACGAACATATTATTCTGTACGTTTAGATGACCCTAAAAATCCTCAAGCATTAAGCTCCACTGCCAAAGAAATCGCTATTAATATCATTAAAAATCTAAATAAATAACAAAAGGCTTTTCTTAGTATCATTTTCACTACTACTAAGAAAAGCCTTCTTTTTTATTTATTTAACATACGCATTGCTCTTGCAATTACTTCTTTATATTCCCTTTTTATTCTACTTGCCAATAAATAACTTATGATTGTAGCCAAAATAGCAAATACCCCACCTGTGATACCTACGCTGTTTAATCCTGCTAAATCAACAGATAATGAACCAGCAAAAGAACCTACAGCAATACCTACATTATAAGAAGATGATGTAAGTGAACCTGCTAATGCCAAAGTCCCTGGATAGAATTTCTTGGACACTTGTAAATAATACATCTGTGTTGGTGTGTTTAATAAATACATCAATACACCCAAACAACAAATAACCACACTGCCTAAAATAAATGATTCCATAGTAAATGTTAATAAAATAGAAAATATTGCTTGTCCTGCAAATATCATCCATAAAATACGCATACCGCCCCAATAATTGAGCATAGGAGATAATAAATTACTAATCATTGCCGCTACACCAAAGATAACAAATGCTAAAGTCAATAAATTAGCAGATAAGCCCATTTTATCTAATAAAATTGGGGATAAATAAGTATAGAAACAATATGCAGAAGAACCACTTAAAATCATTGCACTTACTGCCATAATAATACGTCTATCTTTTAATAATACTAATTGTTCCATAATATTATTAGTTGGTGGTAAGTTTTTCGTTGGTAAAAATTTAACCATTAATAATAACAATAGAATACTAACAACAACGATAAAGGCAAATGCTACACGCCAACTTGCAAATTGTACGATAAACATACTAAATGGCACACCAAATACTGAAGCAATATTGAAGCCAGCAAAAATCCAAGATATTACTGAAGAAGTGTATTTTCTTGGTGCAACATCTGGAGCAAATGTCATTGACATTGAAATTAAAGCACTAGATACAGCTGCTAAAAATATTCGTGAAGCCAACATTACAGGATAATTAGGTGCTAACATACAAGCCACATTACCTAGTGTAAATAAAAACATTAAGCTTAAAACCGTACGATATCTAGGAAATCTTGATAGATATGCCGTAATTAAAGGTGCGCCCACTGAATAAACTATGGCAAATGCAGAAATCAATAAACCCGTTTGCGTGATTGATACATTCAAATCTTCTGCAATATTCGGCAAAATACCAATAACCACATATTCACAAGTACCCAATACAAAACTAAGCATAATCAACATGATTACTCTGATATTAAACATAATGTTATGATCTCCTTTGCTATTTTTTTATTTATATTCCCTGTACTTATTATTAGTAATAATAAGTAATTTAACTCGTTAAACGTTTACTATTATATATATTTTTTTTTATAAATACTATGCTTTCATATATTAAAAACATTGCTAAATGTCTTTTCTTTTTTACACAATAAACACAAAATTAAAAGAGCAGATTTTAAAATCTACTCTTTTTCCCAAAATCATTTGATTTTATTTATTAATTTACCAATTGGAGGAATTTCGCAAACTACTTCATCTCCAGATTTTAGCCATTTTCCTGGTTTATATCCCATACCCACACCTGATGGCGTACCTGTAGCAATGATATCGCCTGCTTCTAAAGTCATTCCTTGCGATAATTCTGATACTACTTTCGGTATATCATTTAAAAATAATTTTGTATTTGAATTTTGGCGAAGTTCCCCATTTACACTGCATTTTATATCCACCTCTACAGGAAATGGCAAAGCTGATTTATGCAAAATAACAGGGCCCATAGCACTATAAGTATCTAGAGATTTTCCCTTAAACCATTGCATATGTTTTAATTGCAATCTACGTGAAGAAAAATCATTAAAAATGCTATAACCAAAAATATAATCTTCTACTTTATCCACAGGTATATTTTTGCCAGTTTTACCTATAATTACCGCCAATTCCACTTCATAATCCAAAGCATTATCTATATCCAAACAAGCCTGTACATCTTCATTTGTACCGATTATTTTAATCGCACGCTTGCCAAAATAAACTGCATCATTACTTGTTTTCTTGAAATTTTTTGCACGTTCACTAGCTTCTTCTAAATGAGCTTGATAATTTACACCCACACATAAAATATCATGTATTGGTTTCTCTATTGGTGATAATAATTTAACTTCCTTCAATTTATAGCTCTTAAAATTCTTATTTTCATCATCTATTTTTATCTGTATATCTTTTATATCATCTTCATTTAATTGTTCAATCACATCTTGCATACAGCAAAAAGTTTTATCTGCATATAAATCATTAAGTGCTATTATCTTATCTTCATCATTTGCTAAAACACCTATCAATTTCTTATCTTCTATTTTAAAATTTACAAACTTCATTATCCTTCATTCCTTTCCTCACATACTAACTAAAATATATATTATACATTTTCAACCTAAAATCCTTCTATTTTATAATCCTATTCAATAAATAGGTTTTAATGAAAATAAATTTATATAATTCTTTTACCAATCTAAATTTATTATTGTATTTGCTCTAATAAATTATTTTATATTCATCTTGACATTATATAGTATTCATACTAAAATAATAGTAAATAAGATATAAATTTCTTTTATTCTTTTAATTTATAAATATATTTTAAATCTATATATAAACAAATAATTATCATATTTTCATAAACTTTAAACCTACTATAAAAGTAGGATAGGAGGATATATTTCATGACTAAATCTCTTTTAAATATTACGGACTTATACGCTAGTGCTGAAGATAAAACAATTTTACAAAATTTAAATTTAACTATAAATAAAGGTGAAACTCATATTTTAATGGGCCCTAATGGTGCAGGAAAATCTACATTAGGCAATGTCATTATGGGTAACTCTCAATACAAAGTAGACCGTGGAAGTATATTTTTCGAAAATGAAGATATTACTTCTGCTAGAACTGATGAACGTGCTCAAAAAGGATTATTCTTATCTTTCCAAAGCCCTATAGAAATCCCTGGTGTTTCTATCTCTCAATTTATCCGTACTGCTATGGAAACAAAAGAAAAAATCCGCCTAAAAGCTTTTCGCGATAAATTAAAAACTGTTACTAAGACACTAGGCATCAATGAACAATGGATTAATCGTGAATTAAATGTAGGATTTTCTGGTGGCGAACGCAAAAAAATTGAAATGCTTCAATTATTAATGCTAAATCCTAAATTAGCTATCCTAGATGAAACAGACTCCGGTCTTGATGTTGACGCTGTAAAAACTGTTTCTCGCGGTATACAGACATTCCAACAAGATGACCAAAAATCTTTATTAATCATCACTCACAATAGCAAAATCCTTGAATATCTCCATATTGATTATGTTCATATCTTAATCAATGGAAAAATCACCAAAACAGGAGATGCTTCTTTAATAAAAATCATCAACGAACAAGGCTATGAACCTTTTATCACTGGACAAGGAGAATAAAATCATGAATGAAGCAGAAAAAAGACAAAATGAATATATAAATCAAACTGCTGAACGTGTAGAAAATCGTTATGATTTTAAAAAAGCAGAAAAAGATGCTTATCGTCTCAAAAAAGGTCTCACGCCTGAAATCGTAGAAGAATTATCTGCTAAAAAAAATGATCCTGAATGGATGCGTGAATTTCGCTTGCGTTCTTTAGAAATCTACCACAGCTTAGATGTACCGCCATGGGGACCATCTATTGATGATTTAAATATCGACAATATCGTAACTTATGTAAAACCAAATACTGATATGCAAGGTTCATGGAAAAATGTACCTGAAGATATCAAAGATACTTTCGATAAATTAGGTATTCCTCAAGCTGAACAAAAATCCCTAGCTGGTGTCGGTGCCCAATACGACTCTGAGGTCGTTTATCACAATCTCAAAGAAGAAGTTGCCAAACTAGGCGTAATTTATACAGATATCGAAACTGCTCTCAAAGGCCCTTATGAACCTATGATACGTGAACATTTTATGAAACTTGTTACACCTCGCGATCATAAATTTGCAGCCTTACATGGTGCAGTTTGGTCTGGTGGCTCTTTCGTATATGTACCACCTGGAGTAAAAGTGGACATTCCACTTCAATCTTATTTCCGCCTAAATGCAGCAGGTGCAGGGCAATTTGAACATACTTTGATTATCGTAGATAAAGGAGCTGACCTTCACTTCATCGAAGGCTGTTCTGCTCCTAAATATAATGTAGCTAACCTACATGCTGGCTGTGTAGAATTATTCGTCGCTGATGATGCAAAATTGCGTTACTCCACAATCGAAAATTGGTCAAAAAATATGTATAATCTCAATACAAAAAGAGCAAAAGTAGGCAAAAATGCTACTATGGAATGGATTTCTGGCTCATTTGGCTCTCATATCTCTTACCTTTATCCAATGACAATTCTTGCAGGTGAAAATGCCAAAGCAGAATTTACAGGAATTACATTTGCAGGTAAAGGACAAAACCTCGATACAGGAGCCAAGATGGTGCATAATGCCCCTCATACATCTTCTTTAATCAATACAAAATCCATTTCTAAAGATGGTGGTGCTAGCACATTTAGAAGTTCTGTCGTTGTAGCCAAACAAGCACAGCACAGTAAAGCCCTAGTTTCTTGCCAATCTTTAATGCTCGATAATATTTCTCGTTCAGATACAATTCCAGCAATGGACGTACGTACAAATAAAGCCAGTGTCGGACACGAAGCTAAAATCGGTCGCATTAGTGATCAAGCTGTATTTTATCTCATGAGTAGAGGTCTAAGTGAAGCCGCTGCTCGTGCTATGATTGTAAACGGATTTGCTAATCCAATATCCAAAGAATTACCAGTAGAATATGCTGTAGAAATGAATCATTTAATTCAATTAGAAATGGAAGGCGCCATTGGCTAAAAGGAGATATGACTATGAATATAAAAATTGAACATGCAAATAGTTTACCAATGCCAACATGGCGTTGGTTAAAATTAAATGATACAACTATATCTTATGATAATATAGATAAATTAACTCCCCTCAAACCTCAAATCATCAATTCCACGGAAAATATTTCCCTAGCTTCACAAAAAGATATAGCTTTTGCCAACTTTCCTCACATCACTACTGGTATCGGCTCAGATGCTGATAATTTTGTAGTAAATAACGCTAGTAACAAAAACTATTTCACTATCAAAGCAAATACGATTACCCAAAAACCTTTAATCTTCATTTATGATTTAACCGATAATCTTGATTTAATTGATGATAATTATATTTACGCTCAAGAAAATAGCCAAGCCACTATAATTATCGTTTACAATTCACCTTATCATAATCAAGGTTTTCATGCGAGCAGTACAAAAATTTTCGCTGAAAAAAATGCTCAAGTTAAAATAATTCAACTGCAAACACTCGGCAAAGATTATTTTAATTTTGATGATATCGGCACACTTGCTCAAGAAAATGCTCATATATCCATTCAACAAATTGCTTTAGGTGCAAATAAAAATTATCTAGGTGCAAATATTGATTTATTACAAAATAATGCACAACTAGATTTCCAAACAGATTATTTAACTACTAAAAATCAAATGCTCGATATGAACTATATTGTCAATATTCTAGGTAAAAAGACCAAAACTAATTTAACGACAAATGGTATCTTAATGCATAACGCCCAAAAAACACATCGTGCAACTTTAGATTTTAAACAAGGTTGCAAAGGTTCTATAGGTACAGAAGCAGAAAATGTATTATTACTTGATGAAGATATCCACAATAAATCAATTCCTCTAATTCTCTGCGGTGAAGATGATATCGAAGGCAATCACTCCGCTGCTATCGGTGAAATGGATAAGGAGCAATTATTTTACCTGCAAACTCGTGGCTTAAATGAAAGACAAATTCGCCAAATGCAAATTGACTCCAAACTTCAATTAATCACAACAAATTTACCTGAAGAACTTCACGCTTATATTTCCACTTATCAACAGGAGGCTTTCTATCATGAAAACTAATTTTCGCCAAGATTTCCCTATATTAAATGATGAAGCAAACCCTGTCGTTTATTTAGATAGTGCTGCTACTACGCAAAAACCACTAAGTGTGATAAAATCCCTAGAAAATTATTACACATCTCAAAACGCAAATCCCCTTCGTGGTCTTTATAAATTGAGTGCTACTGCTACAAGTGAATACGAACAAGCTCGCCACAGCGTAGCACAATTTATCAATGCTAACGAAGATTGCGAGATTATCTTCACTAGAAATACTACTGAATCCTTAAACCTCATTGCCTACACTTACGGCATGGAAAATATCCAAGAAGGTGATGAAATCGTAATCTCCATTCTTGAACATCATAGCAATATACTTCCATGGCAAATGATAGCAAAATTAAAAAAAGCTACATTAAAATATATGTATATAAATGATGAAGGTATTATTTCTGATGAAGAAATTCAAACAAAAATCACACCTAAAACAAAGATAGTTTCTATCACTCAAGTTTCAAATGTCTTAGGCGTTGCCACTCCTTTAAAAGCTATAATAAAAAAAGCTCATGAAGTAGGTGCTATCGCCATTGTTGATGGTGCTCAAGGTGCTCCTCATATGGCAACAGACGTTCAAGATTTAGACTGTGATTTCTACGCATTCTCCGGTCATAAAATGTTAGCACCTATGGGAATTGGCGTCTTATATGGAAAAAAATCCATACTTGAACAAATGCCTCCATTCTTACGCGGTGGAGAAATGATCGAAACAGTATCCGAACAAGATGCTACATTTGCCCCACTTCCAGAAAAATTTGAAGCTGGTACACCTAACGTATCTGGAGCAATAGCATTAAAAGCCGCTATCGAATATATAAATCAAGTAGGATTTTCCTACATTGAACAACAAGAAGAAAAATTAATGAAAATCGCCATGGAAGAATTATCTAAATTGCCTTATATCACCATTTATGGCTCACCAGATTATAAAAAACATAAAGGTGTATTGAGCTTTAATATTCAAGATATTCACCCTCATGACGTATCTTCACTTGTCGATTATCATGGAAATATTGCTCTTCGTGCAGGCAATCATTGTGCTCATCCATTATTAAAATATCTAAATGCACAATCAACAAATCGCATAAGCTTTTATTTCTATAATACAAAAGAAGATGTTTATCAATTCATTGAACAAATAAAAAAAGTAAGGAGTTATTTAGGATACGATGTTTAATCTCTATAATGAAATCTTAACTGAACACAACCTTCACCCTAATAATAAATGTTCACTAGCAGATGCTACACATCACCAACATGGTATCAATCCTAATTGCGGTGATGAAATCACGCTCTCCTTAAAACTCAATAACAATATTATTGAAGATGCTAGTTTCCAAGGTTCAGGTTGTGCTATTTCTCAAGCTTCCACAGATATCATGATTGATTTAATGCTCGATCAACCAATCGACAAAGCTAAAGAATTATGTCGTTTATTCATTGGCATGGTTCAAGGCACAATCACTGATGAAAAAGAGCTTGCCCCTTTAGATGAAGCTCTTACCTTTAAAAATATATCCAAAATGCCAGCTCGTGTAAAATGTGCCGTACTCAGCTGGCATACTATGGAAACAATCCTAGACAAAGCCCTCCAAAACTCTCAATAAATAAAAAGTATCATCTTGATTTAAATAGTTCAAAACTAAAATTAAGATGATACTTTTTTATCTAAAATTTACCAGCCAAAATCAAGAAAAATCCCGCTAATCCTTGATAAATAAACATTTTCACTAAATCCCTTCAAATCTCATTATTGCTGGTAAAAAATAACTAAAATCCTTGTTTATTAATACTTTTAACAGTATAATAAAAACCATAAGGATTAATTTTTCTAGCATTTAACTTTAACAAGAGTTGTATTTGAATTTGATTGGTCGGAGTATTGCGAGACATTAGGATTAAATTTAACTTTAACAAGAGTTGTATTTGAATTTTAATTGATGTACATAGTAAATGCGCTTTCCGTATTTAACTTTAACAAGAGTTGTATTTGAATCAGGAACATCTTTTAAAGTGAAATTACCAAAAGGTAAATTTAACTTTAACAAGAGTTGTATTTGAATTTATTAGTGTATTCAGGTACAATAGTGTCTACATAAATTTAACTTTAACAAGAGTTGTATTTGAATCAGCCTAAAGAAGCAATTTCCTGTTTAAGGCTTGATTTAACTTTAACAAGAGTTGTATTTGAATGGAAAAAGAAACAAAATTATTAATAAAAAATTTAAATATTTAACTTTAACAAGAGTTGTATTTGAATTGGAACTTCTGCCACTTTAAATGGTACTTTATCCATTTAACTTTAACAAGTGTTGTATTTGAATACACAAAAAAAATTCATGAAAGCATTTTTATGTTTAATTTAACTTTAACAAGTGTTGTATTTGAATTGTGGTTGTTTATGATAAAAATAATAGTTATTATGGCATTTAACTTTAACAAGTGTTGTATTTGAATTGTTGGAAAGACAGAAAGAAGGTATTGCCATAGCTAATTTAACTTTAACAAGTGTTGTATTTGAATATATACCGCCACCATTTGATTAATTATACAATTAACTTATTTAACTTTAACAAGTGTTGTATTTGAATAAACCCGTCGAAAATTTCTTGCGTTACAGTCTGAATTTAACTTTAACAAGTGTTGTATTTGAATGCTGAAATATCTTCTTGTTGTCTGCTGTATTCATCATTTAACTTTAACAAATGTTGTATTTGAATGCAGATGAATCTTTAGATGGAACAACTCATGAAGCAAATTTAACTTTAACAAATGTTGTATTTGAATGCAGATGAATCTTTAGATGGAACAACTCATGAAGCAAATTTAACTTTAATAAATGTTGTATTTGAATGTTGTTAAGAACTCTACAGATTGTATATCTAATACTATTTAACTTTAACAAGTGTTGTATTTAAATTCACTCTCTAGCAATAGTATAACAATGAAAAAAGCCTTAGGAACTGACCCTTCCTAAGGCTTTTGTGCGTCATCATGAGTTTGATTTCGTCTATACTTAGTATAATATATTACATAGATTTTGCAATACAAAGCTTATTATTATCGTGCAAATTAGAAAAATAGACTTATATCTTTAATTCTTCTATATCAGCTAAGAGCTTATCTAATTTTTCTACTATACGCTTTTGTTCTGCTAACGGTGGTAATGGTATTAATATCATCTTTAATTTATTTATACTAACTCCACCTATTATTCCTGTCATATTAATTTTAAAATTATTTATAAATAAAGGTGCTTGTACTACATAAAAAATATATCTATCATAAATTTTCATAGGATTAAATGAACATAACTTATTACCAAAACAAACATCTTCTTTTAAAAATCCTACTTTTCTTCCTGCACTTCCACCTTCAATACACATTAAAGTAGCACCTTTCTTAGCAATTTTGAAATTTGTTTCAAAAGGAATTTTCACACCATTTTCATATAATATACAATTATTAAAATCTACATCTTTCGTTGCAATATAATTATATCCTTGTTTTACATTACTATATTTTAATTCTTTTTCTTTAGCATTAATACTATTTCCTGTATATATAGATGAAACATCATTTATTCTTATCCATTTCCAATTTTCAGGTATAGTAAATGGTATTTCATCTTCTGTTATCTCTGGCAATGGTTTTTGTTTTTTTATCTTCTTCTCTTTGATTAAGCGTTCTTTTTCTTCTTTTATTGCTTGTAATAAATCTTCTACATTATCATCTGTAGCTAACTGCTCTGTCAATTTCCCTTGTATAGCTGATTGCAATATAGATTTTTTTAATTTATCAGGGAAATTCTTTTGTAGTATAGATAATTTTTCTTCATTAGCTTTTAATTCGTCTATATTAGCTAAAACATTATCAAGCTTTTCTACTATACGCTTTTGTTCTGCTAATGGTGGCAATGGCATTAATACCATTTTTAAATAATCTTTATTTATTCTTTGTTGACCTGCTGTTCCTGTAAAACTTTTTACTCCACCATTAATAAAGTATTCTGTTTTTACAAACCATAATAAATATTTCATTGAAAAATCTTTTACTATTTTTCTTATAATATTTATTTCTGTTGTTCCTGCTCCATATTCATTTATCAAATCATCAAATATTGCTGATTTTCTATTTTGAAAACATGGTGTTATTTTAGCAAGTCCTAGATCACCTTTTTTTATATGTGTAAAATCAGATTTTACATTTTTCCATAAACGTTTTTCATAACAATATTTATTTTTATACCCCGCTTCTATTAAATTCATAGGTATAAATGATACTTCAATATCATCATCTATTTTATTTCTAGGATTAATTAAAACAATTTCTCCTAATCTTACCCATTTCCAATTTTCAGGTATAGCAAATGGTATTTCATCTTCTGTTATCTTTGGCAATGGTTTTTGTTTTTTTATCTTTTTTTCTTTGATTAAAAGTTCTTTTTCTTCTTTTATCGCTTGTAATAAATCTTCTACTTTATCATCTGTAGCTAATTGCTCTGTCAATTTTCCCTGTATAGCTGATTGCAATACTGATTTTCTTAATTTATCTGCTAACATAATTTTACCCCTAAAATATTTTCTATTTCTTGGAGCTTCTTATCTATCTTGGCATTCAAAGTAGCTCTTTTTTCTTTATACTCTAAAATAGTTTCTTCTGGAGATAAGACTTCTTCTTCCACTGTAGGATAACCGCATAAATCTATATCATAATTGCGATTTACGATTTCTTCTAATGTATAAACTTTAGCCTTATAAGTATCAGTATCCTCATCTTGAATATCGCATCTATCATTCCACCATTTTATACAATCAGCAAAATGTTCTAATTTCATTGGTTTTGTCTTAGAAAAATGTTTATATTCTTCTGGCATATCCAAACGATAAAAATAAGTTTCTCTCGTAGTTCCTGTATTATCAAAAAAGATAATATTTGTAGTAATAGGTGTATATGGAGCAAACACAGAAGCAGGCAGGCGAACAATCGTATGCACATTAAATTCACTAAATAATTTTTTCTTGATAGCCACTTTGGCATTATCTAAACCAAACAAAAATCCATCTGGTATGATAACTGCTGCTCTACCATTTTCTTTCAAACGATACATAATTAAAGATATGAATAAGTCTGCTGTTTCACTACTGCGTAAATCTACTGGGAAATTGTTTTTTATTGCATCACCTTCAGCTCCACCATAAGGTGGGTTCATCAAAATAACTTCAAATTTTTCATTATCTTTATATTCTCTTACATTGCGTTTTTCTAAGGAATTAGCATTATAAATAGCAGGATTATCTATATCATGCACTAACATATTTGTTACACATAATAAATGCGGTAAAGGCTTTTTCTCTATACCATAGATAGCATTATTATACTGTGTCCTATCTTCTGTATTTTTCATATTTTTTTCTAAATGATTTAATGTAGAAGTCAAAAATCCACCTGTTCCACAAGCAAAATCAGCTACAGTTTCGCCAAGCTTTGGATTTACCATTTCTACGATAAAATCAGTTACTGCCCTAGGTGTATAAAATTCCCCTGCATTTCCTGCACTTTGCAAACTTTTCAAGATAGTTTCATAAATTTCGCCAAAAGCATGCAATTCTTTGATATTATCAAAATCTATTTTATTGATTTCATTGATTAATTGACGTAGTAAAACACCATCTTTCATATATTGATTGGTGCTTACAAATACATCTCTTAAAATCTTATGCTTCATAGGAGCATTTTCTGGCAAGTTTATTTCTTTTAACTGTTTGAATAACTTTTCATTGACAAATTCTAATAAATCATCTCCTGTTAAAGACTTACCATCTGCATCATCTACTGCCCAGTTTTCCCATTTACATTCTTCTGGCAATATAGATTTATAATTTTCATCAAAAAGTTCCCAGTCTTCTTCCTTCTTGGCATAAATTTTTAAAAATAATAGCCATGTTAATTGCTCGATACGCTGTGCATCACCATTTACACCGCTATCCCCACGCATTATATTTTGAATGTTTTTTACAAATGCTCCTAAACTCATAGTTTAATTCATGTACTCCTTTTATAGATTATATATATTATTTCCTTGATTTGCGGATGTTTCATTATTATAGATTAAACTTGTGAGTTCATCTACTGCCTGAAAATATTTTTCTTTACCGCCAAACATTTTTACAATTTTTGGTGCAGTTCCCCATTTAGCAAAATTTTTATTGCGTAAAACTTGAAGATTTTGTATTTCTCTTATGCCTTCATTCTTATATTGTTCCATCAAAGCATCTAATACTTCTCTACAAACTGGCGAATACTTAGCAAAATAATCTCTTTTTTTCACATTATTAATACGTTCTTTTCTCGTCAAAGGTTTTTGATCATAAACAATATGCAAAATTAAATCAAATTCATCTATATCATTTTTACCTGTAGCCTTATATAGTTCATCTATAGAAACATTATGCTTTGCTAATTCTTCAAGAATAACTTGCTTTTTCGCTGTACTGCTCCAAGCATTGATAAATTCATCTAAAGAAGCATATTCCTTGCGAACATTTTTCTTAGTGAAATCAACAACGCTTTCTGTTATTAATTTTCCATTAGCATCAAGATATTGTACACGTTCATTTACTATATTTACATCTACATTATCCACATGATATTTTACTTTGCCTTCATGCACCATTGGTGGTGTAAATATATCGCCATCTTCGCCTGCTATATCTTCGCCTGTTTCTTCTGTAGTATTCATACTTGTATTTTCATCTTTTCCATCATCTTCAATGATAACTATAGGCTCGCCATCAAAATTAGGATCTGCAAATAATCTCGTTACTCCCCTAAAATCCATGATAGTAAAATAATTTTTATCATAATCTGGATTTAATCGAGTGCCACGTCCAATAATTTGTTTAAACTCAATAATAGAATTTATATTATTTTCTAATACAATTAATTTACAAGTCTTAGCATCTACACCTGTAGTCATTAACTTTGATGTAGTAACTATTGTCGGATATTTTTCACTAGGATCAATGAAATAATCTAACATAGCTTTTCCTTCTTTTTTATCACCTGTTATTTGCATAATATATTTAGGATTAACCTTCATGATATCGCTATTTTCATTTATAAGTGCTTGCCTCATTCTTTCAGCATGTTCTATATCCACACAAAAAACAATAGTTTTACTATATCTACCATTTTCTTTTAACCATTTTGTAATACGCTTTGCTACTTCTTGGGTACGTTCATCAATAATTAAATTTTTATCAAAATCTTTTCCTAAATATAATTTATCCTCAATTTGCAGACCATTTTTATCAAATTGTCCTTTATACGGTCTCCAGCCTTCACTATCTCTATCTATATTCACACGAATAACTTTATATGGTGCTAAAAAGCCATCAGCTATACCTTGTTTTAAACTATAAGTATATATAGGTTCACCAAAATAAGCTATATTACTTACTTCTTTTGTTTCCTTCGGTGTCGCTGTAAGACCTATTTGTACTGCACTATTAAAATATTCCAAAATAGTTCGCCACTGTGAATCTTCTTTGGCACTACCACGATGACATTCATCTACAATTATTAAATCAAAAAATTCTGGTTTAAATGCACGAAAAATTTCTTCACCATTTTCACCAATAAATTGATGATATAAACTCATATAAATTTCATAGGAACTATCTAAATATCTATTTTCTATTTTCGTTATGACTTTTTCAAATGGTTTAAAATCTTGTACAATAGTCTGATCTATTAAGATATTTCTATCAGCCAAATAAAGTACACGATTTACCTTTTTCGCTTTAATAAGTCTATATACAATCTGAAATGCTGTATATGTTTTTCCCGTACCTGTTGCCATCACTAACAAAATACGTTTTTGATTTTTAGCAACAGCTTCAACAGTTCTATCAATAGCTACTTGTTGATAATATCTAGGCTTTTTATTTGCCAGTGGATCAACATAATATGCTTCTTGTACAACGCTGAGCATATCTTTATCCAATTTTTCACCTTCAATATAACGCTTCCATAATTGTTCAGGTGTTGGAAATTCTTCTAATTTTATCTCTCTTGTTTTCCCTGTGAAAAAATCATATTCAATAAAACCTTTTCCATTTGAAGAATAAGCAAATTTTACATCTAACATTTGAGCATACTCCATAGCTTGTGGCATACCATGCCCTATAGAATAATTCATTTTCTTCGCTTCTATAATCGCCAATGGTTTTTTATTCACACCATAAGTCAGTACATAATCTGCTTTTTTGCGTTTTCCTCGTGTTACCTTATCACCTCGTACTTGCACAGCTCCATTTGTTATATAATATTCATAAAATACATTATCTTTATCCCAACCAACATTTTCTATCGCTGGTGTTATATATTTAAATTTTATATCTTCCTCTGTCAATTCAACTATCATAAAATACACTCCCATATAAAAATTAGCGTATTACTATACTTATAATAAAGTTTACAACATTAATATTTTATTATCAATTAATCTAAATATATATTATCCCTTTGAAACTACATAATCCTTATAAATTAAGCATTGATAAATTTATATATTCAAAAATACAAATAAAAATTGTATAATTTATATTGATAAAAACTTAAAAACCATTCTTATAATACTGCTGACAGAACATTTTTCCAAATATGTACAGAAAACATATCCACTATGTTCTCATCTGAATTGATGTCCTATTCTAGTGATATTGATAAACAATATATTATCCAATTTCTAGAATTAGGACATAAAAAATAATTATCATATATACTTATAGTTATAAACTTTATTTTTATAACTTAATTTAAGGAGGAAATATTTTGGATATTACCCTATATAATGTACCACCATATTTATGTAATACTATAAAAAATAATTTATCAACAATTATAAAAAAATATCTGATAAAAAATGAAATCGATACATCAAATCCTAAAACATATATGAAAATACAAAAAATACCTTCATTTACAAATGAAAAATTTTTTATTCAAAATTTAATATCAGCTAATATAAAAATTTATAAAGATAGTATTCATAAAGAAGATTTTTGTCCTCCAAACCAAAATCATACCTATGATCTTACATTTCAATTTGCTCCTGCAAATAATCTTTTAATAGTAGGAAATGGTTTTGATTTAGAACATGGCTTAAAAACCCATTACACTGATTTCTTTGACACTATTAACAACAGAGTTTCTTCAAAAAATGAAATTATCTTAAATAATCATAAATATCTTATTGAGGATAATCATTTACTATTATATCTACTAGAGGAATATAAACAAAATAAATTACAAGGTAATAATTGGATAGATATTGAAACTGAATTAAAAAAAATAATAACTCTAATAGAAGAAATTAGAACTAATAATTTTATTGATAATATGAATTATTATACGGGAGAAAATGAATATACTATTATTCATAAAATACAATCTAAATCAAGCTATTATTTTAAAAATTATTTATTTCCATTCACTATCGGTACAACTGGTATAAATTTTTATAGATATGTTAAAGAAAAATATGATACAAGTATTAAAAATCTTGAAAAGAATTTAAATGAATTAACAAATATGTTAAGAGATTATTTATTAGAACAAGATATTTCTAATCTCACAAAAACTAAAGATATTTCTGATATCGATTATAAAATAACACATGTTTTGAGCTTTAATTATACTGATACATTTAGAAAATTATATTCTAAATTAGATAATGATAAAATAGATTTTATTCATGGCTCATTAAATAAAAATAATCTAGTATTAGGTATAAATGAAACCTTAACAGAAGATACAGAAAATAAAATTATTGATACTGTATATTTCAAAAAATATTTTCAACGTATATATAAAAAGACTGACTATCAATATGTTAGTTGGCTAGACTCTACGGACTCTGAAAACTATGCAGATTTTGATACAGTATATATACATGGTCATTCATTAGATGAAAGCGACAAAGAAATATTAGAAAAAATTATAAATAGTGTTCTAAAAAAAGATACTTCTACAGTAAAAATCTTCTATTATGATGAAAAACATTACAGACAAGAAGTTACTAACTTAATCAAAGTGTTAGGAAAAGATGTATTTCAAAAATACTATTTTCAAAATAGAATTATTTTTATTAAACAAACATCTAAAAAATAAATTTAATGATACCTTCTTATTTTAATCATATTGATTATAAAAATTTTTATTTAAAGGAGTGCATTTTATCATGGAAGAAACTAATTCAGAAGTTCAATCTACAAATAATAAAAAAATATATAAAATTATAGGATTAATAGTATTATTAATTTTAGCAGGGTGTGCATTTTATTTCTTCTATTGGGTAAAAACACCTCAATATAGTTTAAAACTTATACAAGAATCTGTACAAAATCATGATGTAGTAGCTTTTGAAAAACATGTCGATACTGAAGCTTTATGTACTCAAGCAGTAGATGGATTTTTAGCCCAAGAGATATCCACTAATGATATGAATAATCCTCTTATTCAAGGAATAATTCAAACAGTAAAACCAGCTATAGTTAAATCTTTAAAAGACGGATTTATTAATTATGTTCGTGATGGCAATTTTAACATGACTAATCCATTTGAAACGAATAAGACAAATAATAAAATTGCTAATAGCGAAAAACAAAATGAAAATAAAATCAAAGGATATACTAGACTAGAATTTAAAGACATTGCAAATACAGAAACAAATGGAAATCGTGCAACTGTTGATATCATTCTCTATGATAATAAAACAGATAAAAATTTCACTTTAAAAATCGGTATGGCAAAATTAGAAGATGGCACATGGCGAATTGATACTTTTGTAAATTTAGATGAATTTATCAAAGAATATACTCAAGCTACCAAAGAAAAACTAGATGAAATAAATAAACAAATATCTGATGAAATATCACAAAATATTTCTATTAACATGGCTAATGTAAAGGCTAATTTACAAACTCAAAATATATTTGGCTTAATTGATGGGAAAATCACTGTTTATATCCCTTTAAAAAATTTAACTAATCAAAATATAACTATAAATAATATCCAGATACAATTTATAGACAATAATAATAATATTGTTTATGAAAAAACTATTACTGACAATATAGTAATGCAACCTAATCAAGAAAATACTATAACTTCAAATTTTGAATTAAATCCATTTATAGATAAAGATAAAAACTTAATAAAAGTATTTTCCAATACTACAACTAATGTAATAATAACTAATATACAAACACCTGATAAAAATATCAAATATCAAACAGAATTATAATAATAGGTGATACCATGAAAAAAATATGTATAATATGTATCTTAAATTTAATGATATTTATATCTACAGCTTTTGCTCAAAATATAAATGAAAATAGATGGTTTTGGATATCTTCTGATAATGAATATACAACATATATAGATAAAGAAACCATTAAATACAATCCTGTAACAGATAGTACAGATTTATGGATTTGTTTGATTAGACCAGCAAAAAATATATTTATGTTAGAACATATAGAAATTTTCTATAAAGATAATCAATATTCTGCTCATGAATATGCTATTTATGAAAATAATCATTCAATACCCACAGCTAGTGGTAATGAGCATAAAATAAAAGAAATAATCATGCCTTCAACTTTAGGAGAAACAATACGTGATAGAAGTTCAGAACTTGTAGGACGTGATAAAAAATTAGCTGAATATAAAGAACAAAAAGCAATAAAGAATACAACCCAAAATAAATAAAACAGCTCATCAAAGAGCTATTACTAATAAGGTTCTTAGTTCATTAGGAAGTTTATTTTAATAAGAGGTGACTAATATGAGTAATCTTGCATATACTGATGATTATAAGGAACGTTTTGAACTAATTGACGGAAAAATTATTATGATGTCGCCACGTCCTAGAATAGCTCATAGTAGGGCATTGGGTAATATTTTTAGAGAATTTAGTATATATTTAAAAGGTAAAAAATGTGAAGCTTTTGCCGATGGTGTAGATGTATATTTAGATGAAAAAAATCATTTTATTCCTGATGTAATGATTATATGTAATAAAGATATTATCACTGACTTAAATATACAAGGTGCTCCAGATTTAGTAGTAGAAGTCTTGTCTCCATCTACAGCCAAAAATGACAAAGGAATAAAAAAAGATATTTATGAAAAATTTGGCGTAAAAGAATACTGGATAGTAAATACTGTAGATAAATCTGTAGAAGTATATTTAAATAATAATGGTCGATTTTATTTAGACAATGTTTATGCATATTTCACAGATGAAGAAATAGCTGAAAATGATGCTTTAGCGAATGACGATAAAAATAAGCTTACTATTTACACTGATATAAAAGTATCTGTTTGTGATAATTTAGTGATTAAAATAAAAGATATATTTGAAAATATATAGATTTAGCCTTTATATCTATTATTTTATATATGATGGATTGTATAATTAAGTGCGACACCTAGAAAAATAAAAAACTCATTATGAATTTTCGTGTAAAATAAA
>OGZF01000295.1_pt1 | contig 48972 bp, 43 predicted proteins | sample 1576771 | NCBI WGS metagenome assembly OGZF01 (sample SAMEA3541536, study PRJEB24748) | human gut metagenome | biome: human gut; feature: human-associated habitat; material: faeces | place: China | collected 2012
TCAGCTTCTTAGCGCCGGTGGCGGGGTCACGGGTGAATGCAACGCCGGTGCCGGAGCGGTCGCCGGAGTTACCGAAAGCCATCTGCTGGACGTTGACAGCGGTGCCCCACTCGTAGGGGATCTCGTTCATCTTACGATAGACGTTTGCACGGGGGTTGTCCCAGCTGCGGAAGACGGCCTTGACAGCCTCGATGAGCTGGTCCTTGGGGTCCTGGGGGAAGGGCTTGCCCTCGTTGTCCTCATAGATCTTCTTGAAGGTGCCGACCAGTTCCTTCAGGTCGTCAGCAGTCAGGTCAACGTCGTTCTTGACGCCCTTGGCTTCCTTCAGCTTGTCGATCTCGACCTCGAACAGGCTCTTCGGGACCATCATGACGACGTCGGCGAACATCTGCACGAAGCGGCGGTAGCAGTCGTATGCGAAACGGGCGTTGTTGGTCTTCTTGGCCAGACCCTCAACAGCCTCATCGTTCAGGCCGAGGTTCAGGATGGTGTCCATCATGCCGGGCATGGACTGACGTGCGCCGGAACGGACGGAGACCAGCAGCGGGTTCTCGTTGTCGCCGAAGGTCTTGCCGGTGATCTTCTCGAGGCCCTTGACGTGCTCGAAGATGTCAGCGGTGATCTCGTCGTTGATCTGGCGGCCGTCTGCGTAGTACTGGGTGCAGGCCTCGGTGGTGATGGTGAAGCCCTGCGGCACCGGCATACCGGCTGCAGTCATCTCAGCCAGACCAGCGCCCTTGCCGCCCAGAATGTTCTTCATGGTGACCTTGTCGCCGCCAAAGGCATCGTTGCCTTCGCTGAAGTAGTACAGATACTTTTTGCTCATGCGTGTTTACCTCCCAAATGGTAGCCGCTGGCGCGAAGCACGGCGGTCTTATCGTTGCTCTGTCTTGTCATACGATAAACATTTCTCTGTGAATGCTAAACTATTATACCAGAATTTCACGTCTATTCCATCGGGCAAATCACCGAATTTGTTTGATATTTTTTGTGCAAACCCTTGCATTTTACTCACTTTTTGGGTAATATAAAATGGGAAAGATTTGAAGAGGATTTTCGAGTTCTGATGCCGTTTTTGGGCAGTTGGATACAACTTTCTATCCATTAAACTCGCTGCCGTTCTTGTTTGTCTTCCATCTTTCCGAATTTCTTCTATCTTGGATACAACATTTCCTCTCCCGCAGGGGTCTGCACAGCTTCTGCGAGAGTCGGTTTTGGAGGAGGTTTTTCTCTATGCAGAACATCGATGCATCCGCACTGGCTGCCGCAAAGGCAAAGCTCGACGCTGCCGAGGCCCAGCGCGAAGAGGTGCTGCTGCGCCACATCGCAAACGGCGTGGACATCCGCAGCCGCAATGTGGAGATCGGCTCCGAAGTGGTCATTGCCCCGGGAGCCGTCATCCTCGCAGGCACCATCCTGCGCGGCAAGACCACCATCGGCGCAGGCTGCGTCATCGGCCCCAACACCCTCATCGAGGACAGCACCGTGGACGAAGGCACCACCGTCAACGCCAGCCAGGTCTACAGCAGCCACCTCGGCCCTCACAACAATATCGGTCCCTTCACCCATGTGCGCATCAACACCGTCACCGGCTACGGCGTGCATCTGGGCGCTTATGTCGAGACGAAGAACTCCAACTTCGCCCGGGGCAACACCGTCAGCCACTTGACCTACATCGGCGACAGCGACGTGGGCAAATACTGCAACTTCGGCTGCGGCACCGTCACCTGCAACTACGACGGCAAGGACAAGTTCCGCACTCAGATCGGCGACTACTGCTTCATCGGCTGCAACACCAACCTTGTCGCCCCCGTCACCATCGGCGACGGGGCCTACACCGCCGCCGGCAGCACCATCACTAAAGACGTCCCCCCGCAGGCTCTTGGCATCGCCCGGGAGCGTCAGACCAACCTCGACGGCTGGGCTGAACCGAAAATGGAGGCGTACATTATAAAGAAGCAGAAACTCGAAAAAGAGCAGGGTTAAGTTCTCCGTTTTTGCTCCCCCTCCGACTCTGCCCGGAGCGCCGGTTCCGCATCCGGCGCTTTCCATCTGCCCCGGCGCACGTTCCGCATCCGTGCGCCGGGGCATTTTATGTTTTTTGTGTATCTTTTTGCGCGCGCGTATGTTATAATAACATATTGTTCGAAAACAGATCCAACGTAAAAAAGGCAGAATATATCATATGAATACCAATGACATCTGGCTCATTGCCGGCCTCGGCAATCCGGAGCCGAAATACGACGGCACCCGTCACAACACAGGCTTTGCCGCGCTGGACTATCTGGCCGGCAAGTGGGGCATCTCCGTCTCCAAGACCAAGTTTCAGGGTCTGTGGGGGCAGGGCGAGGTGGACGGCCACAAGGTCGTGCTCCTGAAGCCCCTGACTTATATGAACCTCTCGGGCGACTCCATCGGCCCGCTGGCGGGCTTCTTCAAGATCCCTGCCGACCACGTCATCGTCCTGTGCGACGACATCACCCAGAACCCCGGCAAGCTGCGCATCCGACCCTCCGGCTCTGCGGGCGGCCACAACGGCCTCAAGAGCATCATCGCCCGCCTCGGCGGCGAGAACTTCCCCCGCATCCGCATCGGCGTGGGCGCAAAGCCCCGCCCGGACTACGATTTGGCCGACTGGGTGCTGGGCAGGTTCCCGCCCGACGACGCCAAGGCCCTCGCCGACCGCTGCCCCGACATCGCAGCCGCCGCAAAGCTCATCATGGACGGCAAGCTGGGTCTGGCGCAGAGCAAGTATAACGGGTAAGGCTCCGCTTGACGCAACCTCTCAGTCTCGCTTCGCTCGACAGCTCCCCTACCGAGGGGAGCCTCTGGCGAAGAGGTAAAGTTTTCCGGTATGCCAAAGCCTCCCCTCGTTAGGAGCAACAACGACGACCGCCGCCAGCGGCGGAAACAGGGAGTCGCTGTTGGGGCCGCGGCCAGCAGGATGCGAGGTCCGCACCAAGGGCCGAAGCAGATGCTGGGAGCCGCAACCCGGGCAGTGGCACGGCGTCAGCCGTGACGGAGAGGTTTAACCCCACCAGAAAGGAGGTCCACCATGTACGAAGCGCTCCTGAAAAACACCCCTGAATATCAGAAGACAGCGGCCAGCCTCGCCTCCCCCGGCCCGGCGGCGCTGTTCGGTCTGCCTCCGGCAGGCCGGGCATTGCTCTACGCCGCGCTCCAGAAGGACACGGGCCGCATCCTCTGCGTCGTCACGCCCGGCGAGGCCGAGGCCACCCATTTTGCCGACGACCTCAAGACGCTGGGGCTCTCGGCGGCGGTGTTCCCGCCCCGGGACTTCATGCTCCGCCCCGTCGAGGGCGCGGGCCGCGAGTACGAGTACCGGCGTCTGTCGGTGCTGGGCGCACTGGCGGGCGGACGGCTGAACGCCGTCTGCGTTCCCGCCGAAGCCCTGCTCCAATACACTGTGCCGCAGGACGAGTTCCAGAAGAACACCCTCACCCTCAAGCCCGGCATGGTCTACAACCGCGAAGCGCTGGTGGAGCGGCTCTTTGCCGCCGGATACGTGCGGCGCAGTCAGGTGGACGGCCCGGGACAGTTCAGCGTCCGGGGCGACATCGTGGACATCTACGCCCCCGATATGCGCCAGCCCGCCCGTGTGGAGTACTGGGACGACGAGATCGACTCTCTCGCCTCCTTCGACCTGCTCACCCAGCGGCGGGACGGTGCGCTGGAAAAGATCTATCTTTCCCCCGCCCGTGAGGTGCTGTTCGGCAGCACCGCCGACACGGCAGAGGCCCTTCGCGCCGCCCAGAAGAAAGCCCGCGGCAAGCGCCGCACCGCCCTCGAAAAGGCCATGGAGTCCGACCTCGCCCAGCTGGACAGCGGCGTCATGCCCGAGGCCATGGACAAATACTACGGTCTGCGGTACGAGACGCCCGCCACATTGCTGGACCACCTGAGCAGCCCCATCTTCATCCTCGACGAGGTGGGCGGCATCCGGGACGCCCAGAAGGCCACCGAGTTCCGCCGCAGCGAAGAGCTGACCGGCCTGCTCGAAGAGGGCGTCATCTGCCCCGGCCTCGATGTGCTCTACCAGACCATGGATGACCTCGCCATTGCGGCGCAGGACCAGAGCACCCTGCTCTGCGAGAACTTCCTGCGGGGCATGAACGAGTTCAAGCTGAAAGACCTCATCAACGCCGAGGCGTTCGCGGCCCCCAACTGGGGCGGCGACCTCGCTTCTCTGCGGGAAGACCTCGACCCGCTGGTCCAGCAGGGGTACGCCGTGGCCCTTTTCGCCGGCACGCCCAAGGGTGCAGCAGCCCTCACCCGCGATTTGGCTGACAAGGGCTATGCCGTCAGCATGAGCCGGGACGTCCGGCCCGCGAAAGGTCTGGTTCAGGTACTGCCCGGCCACCTCACGGCGGGCTGCACCTTCCCGTTCGCCCGCGTGGCGGTCATCTCGTCCCGGCGTCACGGTCTGGACGACGAGGCTGCCGAAAACAAAAAGCGCAAGAAGAACAAAAACGCCCTGTCCAGCCTCTCGGACATCAAGCCCGGCGACTATGTGGTGCATCAGAGCCACGGCATCGGTATGTATGCGGGCATCCAGCGTCTCGAGGTGCAGGGCGCGATAAAAGATTACCTGAAGATCCAGTATTCCGGCTCCGACGTGCTGTATGTGCCGGTCACTCAGCTCGATCTGCTGAGCCGCTACACCGCCCCCGGCGACGAGGAAAAGGTGAAGCTTGCAAAGCTGGGCGGCACCGAGTGGCAGCGCACCCGCGCCAAGGTCAAAAAGGCCACCGAAGAGATGGCCCAGGAGCTTATCGAGCTCTACGCCCGCCGCCGTCAGGCCACAGGCTACGCCTTCCCCGCCGACGGCGAGTGGCAGAGCGATTTCGAGTCCCGCTTCGAGTACGACGAGACCGACGACCAGCTCACCGCCACCGCCGAGATCAAGAAGGACATGGAAAAGGGCTGGCCTATGGACCGCCTGCTCTGCGGCGACGTAGGCGTCGGCAAAACGGAGGTCGCCTTCCGTGCAGCCTTCAAGTGCGTCATGGGCGGCAAGCAGTGCGCCATTCTGGCCCCCACCACCCTTCTGGCGTGGCAGCACTACAACAGCATCATCTCCCGCATGGAGGCATTCCCGGTGAAAGTCGGGCTGCTCTCCCGCTTCCGCACCGCCAAGCAGCAGAAAGAGACCCTGCGGGGCCTGCAGGCCGGCAGCGTGGACATCGTCATCGGCACCCACCGCCTCCTCTCCAAGGACGTCCGGTTCCACGACCTGGGCCTTGTCATCATCGACGAGGAGCAGCGTTTCGGCGTCAAGCACAAGGAAAAGCTGAAAGAGAACTTCATCGGCGTGGACATGCTGACCCTCTCGGCCACCCCCATCCCCCGCACCCTGAACATGGCCATGAGCGGCATCCGCGACCTCTCCACCATCGAGCAGCCGCCCATCGAGCGCCAGCCGGTGGAGACGTTCGTACTCGAGTACAATGACGTCATCCTCGCCGAAGCCATGAAGAAGGAGCTGGCCCGGGGCGGTCAGGTCTACTACCTGCACAACCGGGTGGACAACATCGAGTCCTGTGCCGCCCACGTCAGCCAGATGGTGCCGGGAGCGCGGGTGGGCATCGCTCACGGAAAGATGACCGAGGAAGAGCTGAACCCTGTCTGGCAGCACCTGCTGAACGGCGAGATCGACATCCTCGTCTGCACCACCCTCATCGAGACGGGCATTGATGTGCGCAACTGCAACACCCTCATCATCGAGGACGCCGACCGGATGGGTCTGGCCCAGCTGTACCAGATCCGGGGCCGCGTGGGCCGCTCGGGCCGGAAAGCCTACGCCTACTTCACCTTCCGGCGGGACAAGACCCTCACCGACATCGCCCAGAAGCGGCTTTCCGCCATCCGGGAGTTCACAGCCTTCGGCTCCGGCTTCCGCATCGCCATGCGCGACTTACAAATTCGCGGCGCGGGCAGTCTGCTGGGCCACAGCCAGCACGGTCACATGGAGGCCGTGGGCTATGACCTTTACGTCAAGATGCTGGGTCAGGCCATCGCCCGGGCCAAGGGCGAGCCCATCCAGCGGGACAAGAGCGAATGCCTCGTGGACCTGCGGGTGGACGCCTTCATCCCGGAGAAGTATATCGCCGACGGCCCGGGCCGCATCGAGGCCTACAAGCGCATTGCCGCCATCCAGACCCCCGAGGATGCCGCCGACGTGCTGGACGAACTCATCGACCGCTACGGCGACCCGCCGCCCTCCGTCAGTGACCTCGTGAACGTCTCGCTGGTGCGGGTCCAGGCCGCCGCCGTGGGCGTCTACGAAGTCACCCAGAAAAAGGACACCCTGCTGTTACAGGTGGAGACGCTGGACGTGGCCATGATACGCGGCCTGCTCATCGCTTTCAATGGCCGGGTAACGGCAGGAGCCGGCACCAAGCCCTACCTCTCGGTGGCTCTCCAACCCGACGAAAAGCCGCTGGAACTGCTGCAAAGCATCCTCAAGGCGATGGCCGACATCCTTGCTGCCCCGCCGGAAGAAAACACCGGCAAAAAATAAATTTCACTAGGAGTACACTTATGAAGAAGAAACTCATCGCGCTCGTCTGCGCCCTCGCTCTGGCCGTCGGCCTCGTGGGCTGCAGCCTCTCCACCCCGGATTCCGTAGGCACCATCGGTAACGTGGACATCTCTTCCGGCCTCTATCTGCTGGCCCAGTTCGATGCCTACCAGACCGCCGCCGACCTCGCTTCCGACGACCAGGACGCCACCAAGGTGTCCAGCTTCCTCAAGGCCACCATCACCGTCGATGATGCCACCGGCGAGACCGCCGTGGTCAGCGACTATGTGGCCCAGAAGACCCTGGAAAACCTCGAGTCCTACGCCGCCATCGAGACCCGTTTCGATGAGCTGGGCGGCGTTCTGACCCCCGACGAGGAGATGCAGGCCGACAGCTACGCCTCCCAGCTGATGGAGCAGAACGGCGACCTCTACAAGGCCAATGGCATCGGCCTCGACACCCTCAAGCGGTTCGAGCGCATCCTCATCAAGAGCAACGACCTGCTCGAGATGTGCTACGGCATCGACGGCGAGACCCCCGTCTCCGACGCAGAGCTGACCAGCCACCTCGAGGACGAGATGGTCTACATCCGCTATGTGGTCGTGCCGCTCTACAACACCAGCACCTTCGCTTTTGCTGATGACGACCAGAGCACCCAGATGCTCGAGCTGGCCCAGACCGCCGCCGAGAGCTGCAACGCTGCCATCCCCGATGGGGCCATCGCCCAGACCACTGCTTTCAGCGCCGCCGTCGCCGCTGCCCTGCCCGACATCTACGCGGTGCTGGATGGCGAGCCCTCTTCCGACGCGTCTTCCCTCTCCACTGCCCTGCTGGGTTCTGACAACATCAATTCCACCTTCTCCGAGGAAGGCACCGCCGACGTCGCCCGCGCCCTCAAGCCCGGCGAGGCCGCTGCAGTGCAGTATTCCAGCTATGCGCTGATGATGCTCGTCCGTCTCGACCCGCTGGACGCTGACACGCTGGACAGCCTCCGCGCACAGGCCCTCTCCGACATGAAGAGCGGTGAGCTGCAGGACAGCCTTCAGTCCTATGGCGCCCAGCTGCCCCACGCTCTGGATTCTGCCGCCATGAAGAAGATGCCGGCTTCCAAAATCAAGAACGAGCAGTAATTTTCCTTAAAAATAATCCAAAAGCTCCGGGAAACTATTGGTTCCCGGAGCTTTTCTGTTATTATACTGCTTTTCAGATCCCGCCTCCAGCGCCGCGCGGATATGCATCGTGCGACGTTGCTTTTTGTCGGTTTTTATGGTATCCTCTTAGCAGAAAGGCGCTGTCCTGCAAGTGCAGCGGTCATGCTCCCTCCCTCGCGTCACATTGTGCCGCGTCAGGAGGAAGTTCAATTTTTTGTCATCCTCCTGACGATTCGAATGTTTCTACATGAAAATCTAAGGGAGGATTCCACTATGGAAATTTTGAATACTGTTATTGCTCTGCTCGGCCTTCTGGCCACTGTCATCCTTGGCACTGCCAAAATCACTTGGACGATTGCCCAAGTCTTTTTTCGGGATATGCATCACGCAAAACACTATATCAAAAAATAAAATGGCAAGAAAAATGACCGCCCCTATAGTCTTCCAAACTCCGGCGGTCATGTTTCTCAAAATGTGACACTGAGAGCGGGAGCTGACCACTGTGCAGTCAGCGCCTTTCCTTAACTTTATTATAGACAGCCGTGCGCGGATTGTCAAGCACAAGAATACAAAGGAAAAAGCACAAAAAGAAATGACCGCCCCTATAGTCTTCCAAACTCCGGCGGTCATGTTTCTCAAAATGTGACACTGAGAGCGGGAGCTGACCACTGTGCAGTCAGCGCCTTTCCTTAACTTTATTATAGACAGCCGTGCGCGGATTGTCAAGCACAAGAATACAAAGGAAAAAGCACAAAAAGAAATGACCGCCCAAGACTCCCAATCCGGTGGCGGTCATTACTTTTGTAATGCTTGACTGGTGAGGAGCTAGCCGTTTGCACGGATAGCGCCTTTCCTTATCTTTATTATAGGCAGTCGTACGCGGATTGTCAAGCGCCAGAACTTCCAGAATCAAAAGATAAAAACGGACCGCTCGCTTCGGCCTTTTCAGGCTGGGGCGGGCGGTCCGACGCTTTCTAACGCATTCTGATGCAATCCGACGTTTTTATCTGTTCTCTTAAAAATAATGCAGACACATCATTTTCTTATATTCCGGCGTCATTTTCGCCTTCTGCGGCATCTCAAAACGGGCAGTTTTTGCATTTTTAGTTTCCAAGATCTTCCAGTTCATGCATCTTTAACTGGTCTACACCTTGATTATAGAGGAATCGTTCTCCAATGTCAATAGCCCCGCGCCTATAAAAAGCCTAAGGGCGAGGCCCCTTGCGGAACCTCGCCCCTAGACTATGTGAGATAAATCACTACATGCGCGAACATATAATGTTTATCATTACAGGCCGTGTGCCTGTAATACCTGTTTTATAGCAATTCAACTTTTTAATGCAACAGCAGCAGCGTTGAATTGCATATCGCAAATATGCTGTTACCTCGAACATTTTCATATACAAGGACTTCGTGGTCTGCCTCGATGGGTCCAGTATAGTGCATTTTTACAGAATTGTCAATATATGGTATTATTTTCGACATTTTAGCCAATCAGGAGCCGTGAAAAACAGCAAAATGCTCTGCCTGCACAGGGACAAATGGCCGTGAGCCCGTTTATGCTTTTACTGCCTTTTCAAACTCCGCTTCCAGCGCCTCGTTGACGGCGCGGACGGCGGCGGCATCGGGTTTGATGGCCGTACGGTCGTAGGTGAACAGGCCGTTCACCTCGTCCTCCACGTCGGTCAGCTGGGTGTACACCAGCGCCGACAGGCCCTTTTTCAGCTGCGGGAGAATCGTCTTGCGCTGCAGATCGCAGTAGCGCTCAGTCAGCTCTGCCCGGCTTCTGGCCGTGCCGTAGCCGTAGGTCTTGCGGGGCGGCTCATGGCCGGGCATGGGCCATGCAATGCCGCCGTACTCGCTGAGGGCCACCGTGCGCACATTCGGGCGGATGCGGAGCGGATAGAAGTAGTTGTGGATGGAATGCACATCTCCCCCGCCCCGGTCGAACCAGCCGCTGGCCTCGTCCACCGGACGGGACGGATCGAGGGCGCGGAGGGTCTCGGTGGCTTTCCGCGCGTCGAACTGGCCCCACCCCTCGTTGAACGGCACCCAGCACCCGATGCAGGGGTGCCGACCCAGCGCGGCTACCGTGTCGGCCAGCTCCCGGGCGTACTCCTCCCGGCTGTGGACGCTGCCCCGGCCCAGAAAGCCCCACAGCAGCTTCCCGTCCGGGGCGCGGCGCATCAGGGGCTGTAAGGCGTTGGTCAGGTAGGTGACGTACCACATCGGGTAGGCCCCGCCGCCGTTGACCATATCCTGCCAGACGATGATGCCCAGCTTATCGCAGTGGTAGTACCAGCGCTCCGGCTCGATTTTGGCGTGCTTGCGCAGCAGGTTGAAGCCCAGCTCCCGCACGGTGTGCAGTTCGTGCTCCACAGCCGCGTCGGAGGGAGGGGTGTAAAGGCCGTCGGGCCAATAGCCCTGATCCAGCAGGCCGTTGAGCAGGATGGGCCTGCCGTTCAGGAAAAACCGCCGGATGCCCTTTGCATCCTCTTTGCACTCCCACTTGCGGAGGGCGAAATAGCTGTGGACGGTGTCGAAGCCCTCTTCTTCGCCCTGGGTCGTTCCGACCGTCAAATCATAGAGGAAGGGGCTGTCGGGGCTCCACGGGAAGAAATGCTCTTCGGCGATGTTCAGGGTCACTTCGCCGTCCCGGTCGGCCTCGTCGCTGCCCCAGTCCTCGGCGATGGTCACACCGCCGGCCCGCACCACGGCCCAGAGGTTCACCGCGCCGCCGGGCTTCGAGGTATGGACTTTCACCGTCACGGTCCGGGCGTCGTAGTCCGGGGTGACGGTCAACGTATCAATGTAATTTTCCGGCACCCGCTCCAGCCAGACCGTCTGCCAGATGCCGCTCTGGGCCGGGTAGAACATCCCGCCAGGCCTGAGGGTCTGCTTGCCTCTCGCCTGCGTTCCGGTGCCGGTGGGGTCCTGCACGGCCACCCAGAGGGTGTTATGGCCCTGCGGGTGGAGCAGGTCGGTGATGTCCAGCGTGAAGGGCCAGTAGCCGCCCCGGTGCCCCCCGGCCAGACGGCCATTGACCTCCACCGCGCAGGCGTAGTCCACAGCCCCGAAGTGGAGCAGGACGCGCCCGCCCTCGCCCGCCGGGGGCGTGAAAGTGCGGTGGTAGTGGAGCCACTGGCCGGGCTGCAGCGTCCGGCCCACGCCGGAGGCTTTCGCCTCGGGCGAATAGGGTACGAGGATCGCGCCATCCCACTTTGCCGGGAACTCCGAGCTCTGGGTGATGGCGTAATCCCACGGGCCGTTCAGGTTGACGTAGCTGTCCCGGCGCATACTCGGGCGGGGATATTCGGGGAGCGGATGCATTTTAGTACCTCTTTTTCATAAGCTAGTCCGATTTGGCTCTCCTGAAACAGGAGAGTCGGCGAGCGTCAGCGAGACTGAGAGGTTTTATAGGCTGCGGCCAGCTTTTCCAGTGCGGGCAGGCTGCGCTTCACCTTCTCGGTGTCGATGCAGTAGGCAAAGCGGACATAGCCCTTGACGCCGAAGGTGTCGCTGGGGACCAGCAGCAGATCGAACTCCCGGGCCTTGAGGCAGAAGGCGTTTGCGTCCTCTTCCAGCGCCTTCGGGAAGATATAAAATGTGCCGCCGGGGCGCTCCACCTCAAAGCCCAGCTCGGTGAGCTTATCGTACAGCAGGTTCATGTTCGTCTCGTAGACGGACAGATCGCTGGTGACGTCGAGGCACTCGGCAGTGGCTTTCTGGATGATGCTGGGCGGGCAGTTGTGGCCGGTGAAACGGGAGATCTGGGCCATCATGTCCACCAGCACGTCTTCGCCCTCACAGCCGGGCCGGACGGCCACATAGCCCAGACGTTCGCCGGGCAGGCTCAGGCTCTTGGAGAAGGAGAAGCAGGTCAGGGTGTGGGGGTAGAACGCTGCCGGATACGGCACCTTTTTGCCGTCGAAGGCGATGTCACGGTAGGGCTCGTCGCTGACGAGGAAGATGTTGTGGCCGAAAGCCTTGCTCTTCTCGGTCAGGATGTCGGCCAGACGGCTCAGGGTCTCGGCGGAGTAGACGACGCCGGTGGGGTTGTTCGGGGTGTTGATGAGGACGCAGGTGACGTTCTCGGTCAGCATCTCTTCAAAAGCGTCGAGATTCGGCTGGAACGCCGGTTCCTGAGGCGGCACGACCTTCAGCACAGCGCCGGTCCCCTCCACATAGGGGCCGTACTCGGGGAAGTAGGGGGCGAAGGTCAGCACCTCGTCGCCGGGCTTTGTCACAGCGCGGACGGCGTGGGCGATAGCGCCCGCCGCACCGGTGGTGGGGAAAATATCCTTCTGCTCATAGGGCAGGCCGAAGGTCTTTGCCAGATGGGCCGCAACGGCGGTGCGGAAGCCCGGGTCGCCCTGACTGGGGCAGTAGCCGTGGAGGGCGACAGGCTCTTCCTCGGCCAGCAGGGTCTGCATGGCTTTGGTGAACTTGTCCGGGCAGGGGACGCTGGGGTTGCCCAGCGAGTAGTCGAACACGTTCTCATAGCCGATCTCGGCGGCGCGCTGTTTGCCGTACATGAAAGTCTCGCGGATGACGCTCTTGTGGCCCAGCATGGCGCGGTAAGTCTCGTTCAGCATAATACTTTCCCTCTTTTTCTTATTGTTCCTCTTCCGGCAGAGCGGAAGCATAGCTCTGCTCCACCTTCACCATACAGCAGTATCCCGGGTCCTGCTCCTTGACGAAATTGCACATCTCGGCCAGCCGCGCGTCCTTGTCGCCGGTGTAGCCAGCCGGGAACACGAGGTCGAACAGCACGTTGGTGTGGCTGTCCCCCGGCACGATGCGCAGGTCATGGATGGACAGACGGGGGTCCATCTGGCGGGCTTTTTCCATCAAACGGCTCCGCAGGACGCCTACGGCGGCGTCCGACGTCACGATGGGGTCGTAGTGGATGGTGACCTGTAAGTGGTCTTTTTTCAGAAAATCCCGCTCGATGTTGTCGATGATGTCGTGGGCTTCCAGCGGGTCGGCCTCGGCGGGGAACTCGATGTGGAGCGAGGCGAACTGATGCCCCGGGCCGTAGTCGTGGACCATCAGATCGTGGACGCCCAGCACCCCCGGGTAGCTCATAACGGTGTGCTCGATGTGCTCCACCAGCTCCGGCGAGGGGCTCTCGCCCAGCAGGGGGCTGAGGGTGTCCATCATAAGCCCCCAGCCCGACCAGAGGATGAACGCCGCCACGGCCACGCCCATGAGGCCGTCCAGCACGTCCCAGCCCGTCAGGTGGGAGAGGACGGTGGACAGGAGCACGGCGCTGGTGGTCAGCACGTCGTTCCGGCTGTCGGCGGCGGTGGCCATCAGGGTCTCGGAGTTGATGCGCTGGCCGATGGTCTTGTTGAAGCGGCTCATCCAGAGCTTGACGCCGATGGACGCCGCCAGCACCGCAACGCTGAGCCAGCTGAACACCACTGCCGTCGGGTGCAGCACTTTGAGCGCGGATTCTTTCAGCAGCGAAAGCCCGATGGCGAGGATGGTGACGCAGACCACGAGGCCCGCCAGATATTCGTACCGGGCGTGGCCGTAGGGATGCTTTTCGTCCGGGCCTTTGGCCGCCAGACGGAAGCCCACGAGGCTCACCACGTTGGACGAGGCGTCCGAGAGGTTGTTCAGGGCATCGGCCATGATGGCGATGGAACCGAACAGCGTCCCCGCCGCCAGCTTGCCCAGACAGAGCAGGAGATTGCAGGCCATGCCCACAAGGCTGGCCAGATTGCCGTAGGCCGTGCGGACGGCGGCGTTCTTGGTATCGTCCGGGTGCCGGACGAACAGGCGGATGAGCAGTTGTGTCATAAAATTCCCTCTTCAGCAGGTATTTCGATGCTACCAGTATAGCACTGCACTTTATGGTTTTGAAGTATTTCGGTAAAATTTTTCGGGTATGCAAAGCCCCCGGCGGGGAAGTTCCCTGCCGGGGGCGGCGTTTTTGGGGCCAGGCGCTCCTTACTTATCGGAAGGCTTGCTCAGGTCGATGCTGCGGATGATCTTGCGCACGGGCAGCACGCTCTTGGCGTTCATGGACAGCTCGTCCACGCCCATCCGCAGGAAGGTCTCGGTGAGGGCAGTGTCTGCGCCCAGCTCGCCGCAGATGCCCACCCAGATGCCGTGGCGGTGGCCCGCGTCGATGGTCATCTTGATGGCCCGGAGCACAGCGGGGTGGTGCGGGTTGAAGAAAGGCTCCAGCTTTGCGTTCTGGCGGTCCAGAGCGCAGGTGTACTGGGTCAGATCATTAGTACCGATGGAGAAGAAGTCGCACTCCTCGGCCAGCTCGTCGGCGATGAGGACAGCGGCGGGCGTCTCGATCATGGTGCCGACCTCCAGCTTCTCGTCGAACTTCTTGCCCTCAGCCCGCAGTTCCGCGCGGCACTCGTCCAGCACGGCCTTGGCGTCCTGCAGCTCCCGCAGACTGGTGATCATGGGGAACATGATGCTCATGTTGCCGTAAGCGGAAGCGCGGAGCAGAGCGCGCAGCTGGGTCTTGAAGAAGTCCTTCCGGGTCAGGCAGATGCGGATGGCGCGATAGCCCAGCGCGGGGTTTTCCTCGTGGTCGAGCTTCATGTAGTCCACGGTCTTGTCTGCGCCGATGTCGCAGGTGCGGACGACCACCTTGCGGGGTGCAAGGCTCTCGAGCACCTGCTTGTATGCCTCGAACTGGTAGTCCTCCGTCGGGAAGTCCTTGCAGTTGAGGTAGACGAACTCGGTGCGGAAGAGGCCGACGCCGCCGGCGTCGTTCTGCTGCACAGCGCCCACGTCGCCCATGCCGCCGATGTTGGCAAAGACGTTGATGGTCTTGCCGTCGAGGGTGGTGTTGGGCTTGCCCTTCAGCTCCTGCAGCAGGGCCTGCTTTTTCTGGTCTTCCTGCTGGCGCTTTTTCAGGCTCTTGAGCAGGTCGGGGGTGGGGTCAACGTAGACACAGGCGTTGTAGCCGTCCACGACCGCCATCTTGCCGTCCCAGTCGTCCTGAATGTCCTTGCACTGGATGAGGGCGGGGATGTTCATGCTGCGGGCGAGGATGGCGGTGTGGCTGTTGGAGCTGCCCTCCCGGGTGATGAAGCCCAGCAGCAGGCTCTTGTCCATGCGGACCGTCTCGGACGGGGCCAGGTCCTCAGCCACGAGGATGCTGGGCTCCGTTCCCTGCAGGGTGGCGTTGTCCACGCCCTGCAGGATGTCGAGGATGGCCTGTGCAATGTCGATGACGTCGGCGCTGCGGGCCTGCAAATAGGGGTCATCCATGGCGGCGAAGACGGCGGCCTGATTGTCGCCGGCGGTCTTGACGGCGTACTCAGCGCACTTGTGCTGGCCGTTGATGATCTCCTTGATGGCGTCCACGAAGTCGTCGTCATCCAGCATCATGGCGTGGATGTTGAACACCTCGGCGATGTCTTCGCCGGCCTCGGCCAGAGCCTTCTCGTACAGAGCGGTCTGCTGTTCGATGGCCTTGGCGCGGGCGTCCTCAAAACGGGCCGCTTCAGCGGCGGTGTCGGCCACTTCGGCGGCAGAGATGACGGTATCTTTTTTCTTATAGATCTTCAGCTTTCCGATGGCAATGCCATTCAGGATGCTTTTACCGGTACCTACCTGCATTGCAATTTCTCCTTATTCTTGCTGTTTTGTGTTCCGTAACAAAAAGCCCCCGCAGGACATTCCCCGCAAGGGCTTCTCATCACGCTGGGCGATCAGACGTTCTCGCTCAGGAATTTCTGGATAGCTTCAGCGCAGGCGGCTTCATCGTCGCCCTCCACCTTGATGGTAACGGTGTCGCCCTGCTTGACGCCCATGCCCATCAGGGCCATCAGCTTGCGCAGGTCGCAGGTCTTGCCGCCCTTCTCGAGGGTGGCGGTGCTGGCAAAGCCTTTGGCCACCTTGACGAGCAGACCGGCGGGACGGGCGTGGATGCCGCAGGCATCCTTAACGGTGTACTGGAATTCCTTCATGATCATTTTCTCCTTACTTCATCCGGTCCTCCTGGGCGGCTCACCCTGCCCCTCGGGACGCAGCACTCGAACCTTCTGGCTGCTGGATGTTTATCTTTATTATAAACCTTAGTCGTTCTTTTTTCACCCTTTCATATTGCCGATTTTTTATCAAAAATTTTAGTAACATTGAACAGAATCTTTCTACAGAAATACCACTACTGCACAATTTTTCTGTTTCAGCGCACTTTTTTGTACAGAATGACGGTTATTCGACGGGGTAGCCCTCGGCGTCCAGCGGCAGGTCGGTGTACTGCACGGGCTGCTCCTGTGCAGCGTCCGGCTCGCCGGAAGTCTGCTGGGCCTGACCCTCTGCACCCAGCTCGCCGTCGTGGCGCTCTCCCCAGTCGCCGCTGAAATCTTCGCCCGAGGTCTGCTGGGCCTGCCCGTCGGTCAGCTCATCCTCGTGTCGTTCGCCCCAGTCCCCGCTGAAGTCCTCGCCGGACACCTGTTCGGCCTCCTGCAGGGCCATCGCGGTCTGGGCGTCTTTCAGCCCGGTGACGGTGCCGGAGGGCTTTTCCAACAGATACGCACCCACGGCCTTTTTCTTGTAGACCAGCAGCACGCCGTAGCTGCTCACATCGCCCCGGCTGGCCGCCGGGATGAGCGCTGTCCACTTCTCCACGGTCTTGCCCTTGTAGCGGGTCAGGTCCATGCCGCTCTGCTGCACCACCCCGTTAAAAGCCGAAAAGCTGTCGTCCCACTTGCGGGGGATCTTGACCTTATCGGCGGTGATGGATGCGCCGTCCACATCCAGTCCGTAGCCCGTGAACCAGGTCTGGATGTCCTGCGCACTCTCGATTTTATTGCTTGCCGCCGCGACAGCCACCGAGCGGGTGCTGATGTACCGCCCCAGCATGGCACTGAACACCACCAGCGCACAGCACATCGCCCCCACGCCCAGCTTCTTGACGCTTGCCTTACTCAGTGTGACCACAAACATACCCTTGCCTCCCACCCATTCAGATTTGTCCGTACAGCATATGCGGGAGGCGGCGGTATCATGCAAAAAGCCCCCGGCACGATGCGGAACGTGCCGGGGGCTTTTCGTACAAAGCGGAGGGATGCGGAAACTCTCCGCCTTGGGGGTTGATTTATTTAGTGGATCAGTTCGTTGTGGTCTGCGCCGCCCACGGTGAGGGTGGCAGAGCTGCCGCTGTGGGTGAGGGTGAAGAGGGTGTCCTCCGCGCCCAGCGACAGCATGGTATCGATGTCCAGCGCCGTCTCACGGCTCTCCGTACGGAAGACGAGGGTATCTACGCCCTGCGCTTTCAGGTCTGCCAGATTGCCCAGACAGCCGAAGAGGGTGGCGGTATCAGAATCTGCCGTGACGATGTAGTGGGCAGACTCCTGATGCATCTCATAGGGAGCGCCTATAACTGTCAAAACGATCCTGCCGTTCTGCTCCTCCTCCACAGGTGCAGGTTCCGGAAGTACAAACTTGTATACAGTCCTTGTGGAGCCGCAAGAAGAACATTCATACACTTTTTCGCCCAGCTGGCCGACAGGCGCGGGAGTAGAGGAGACAAGTGTCCATTTATGAGCACAATCAGCGGGCAAGTTGGAGTCGATACGAGTGACTGTACACTCACCGCTGACATTTACATCCAGCTCTTTACCGGCTTTGCCGCCTACATCGCCGTTTGTGCCGATGGCGGCGCCTGGACCGCGATTGAACTCGTTATCGCCCAGGCCGCCTTTTGCGGTTACCTGCGCACCGCCGCCGATCTCGACCTCTGCGCCCTGCGCATCACCTTCGCCTCCGCCAATGCCGCTTCCACATCCGTTGCCCACGGCATCGACAACACCGCCGAGGATACGAACGGTCGATTTTTCATCGCAGCCAAAGCCGCCGCCAATGCCTGTGACATTAGAGTTACTGCCCTCAGCAGGTATCGCAGTTACCGTGCCGCCAAGGATGGTAACGTCTCCCGAGCCCCTAAAACCGCCGCCAATACATGCCGCAGTATGCCCTCCATGAGCAGTCACATCCCCGCCGGAAATGGTCACTTCACCTTTTCCGCGCATGCCGCCGCCAATGCCTGCACCCATATTGGAACCACTTTCTGCATAGATTTTTCCGTTTGCAATTTCCAGCTTCGAGGTGCTATGATAAGATCCTCCACCAATGCCCGCAGAATTCTGACCACCATACGCCTTCAAAGAGGCGCTTGTATCTTCTGCGGTGATGGTCAGTTTTCCGGTAGAGTACTCATCATCCTTTTCCAAGCCCGCACGAGAAAATCCACCTCTCAAGGTATTGTCCCCCACCAGCTTCAGGGTCGTGTCGCCTGCGCCCTCGACAGACATCGCGGCCTTATAATCATAGGCGTACTGATAGATATTCACGTTTTCGATCGTGACCGTCGTGTCTTTTTTGGTGCAATTATTGATGATCTTGATGATATTCTGTACCGCTTCGTTCGCAACCTTTGTCAACGTGCTGGCAGTGTTGGCCTCAAAGGTCATGACGTCCTCGTCGTCATCGTGGTCCTCTGCGGCCTTCTCGACAGGCTTCTGCTCAGTCGATGCCTCGAGGGTGTCGGCGTCGGTTTCCCCTTCGGGCTTCTGCGTGTCCGGCGTCTTCGGCTCGGCATCCGCAGGCTCGTCCTTTTTCTGGTCTTCCCCGCTGTTCACGTTCTCAGGCCAGACGACGAGCTCCGTGCCGGTCTCCTCCGCAGGCTCTCCCGGCTCGGCATCCACCACCGGCTTCTGTCCTTCAGCCTCGTCCGCCGTGTCGTCGTCTGCCGCCCCGTCAGAGTTGTTCCCAGCCGTTTTGTTCGGGTCCTCGCCGCCCTTGATGACCACGTCCGTGTCGTCTTTCACTCCGATGTCATCTTTGTCTTTCGCCTCGCCGACACGGACATAGGTGTCGCCCTCTTCCGTAACGGTCACCGTAATATCACCGTTTTCGATATAATAATCCTTTGCCAGTGCCGCCGGGGCTGCCGCCGAAAGCGCCACACTCAGGGCCAGCGCGACTGCCGCCGCACGCTTCATATTTTTCCGTAACCGCATACTTTTTTACCTCCTATATTTTTGCAGGGTCACCGTTTTTTTCATTTTCCCCCCCCCCCCCTATATCTTTGTCAAGTCCTTTTCATGACATACCAGCGTAGATTCATGAATAGTGTGACTTTTCCGGCATAGCAAAAAAAGAACAGCCCCGCCTTTCCGAAGAAACGCGGAGCTGTATCATTTTACAGCCTCTTCGCCAGCAGATACCGGTCATATCCGCCGTACATCTCCCGGCGGCAGACGATCTCAAAGCCGCTGGCCAGAGCGTTGTTGAGGCTGTACTGATTTTCCGGGCTGACGGTGGCCCCGATGCCCACGATGCCCGGGCGGAGCCGGGTAAGCGCCACTTCCAGCAGCTTCCGCTGCAGACCGTTGCCCCGGTAGTCGGGGTGGACGATGGCGCTGTCGGCGTTGGCCCAGCCGTCCCACTCTTCTCGCGGGATTCCCATAAAGGCGGCGTAGTTGTGCGCGTCCTGCCCGCAGTACCGCAGGATGAAGTAGGCCCCCAGCCGCCCGCCGTCCCACCCGCCGATGCACAGGTCCTCTTTCAGGTAGCGGGCGATGTTTTCCAGCGTGTCGGGTACGAACTGCTCCGGGTGGGGCATCGCGGCCCGCACCTCGTTCTGCAAGGCGTAAAAGGCGGCGGCATCCTCCGGCCCGGCAGCGCGCAGGGTCATGGTGCGGCTTGCGGGCCGGCCGCACACTTTGTGCAGAAGAATTTCCATTCTTGCTCTATCCCTCCAAAATAAAATCATACTTTCCGGCTGATTCCAGTATAAATGCCGTTTGAATCATTGTCAATTTATGCTATAATATTTGCAGAAAGAGTTTTTGTGCTCAGGCACAGCTTTTTCGGAAGTCCAGGCAGGGCCGCCCTGCCCGTGTACCGGAGGAAACGAACCATGAGAGATTCCAGCTTATCCCCTTCCAGCCGCCTGGGTGGTGCTGTCATCAGCGACCGCATCGTCAGCGCTCTGCTGGAGGAACTGCGCACAGGCCGCTATGCACAGACCGACCGTCTGCCCGCCGAGGTAGACCTTGCCGCCGAACTCGGCGTCAGCCGCACCGTCATCCGCGATGCGCTGAGCGAGATGGAGCGTGCGGGTTACATCGAGCGTGTGCGCGGCATCGGCACAGTGGTCAACCGAAGTGTCCTGAACCTGCGCAGCCGGTTGGACCAGAAGCTGGAGTATTACCCGCTCATCCGCAGCTTTGGCAGCTACCCCCACGCCGACGGCATCCAGATCTACCCCGTCCGCGCAGGCGAAGAGCTGGCCCGTGATCTGGCCATCGAGCCCGGCGACGATGTCATCTGCATCAAGAAGCGCATCCTCGCCGACACCACCCCCGTCATCTACTCCATCGACTACCTGCCCCGCGCCCTGTTTGGGAACCGGGACTACACCCGCATCGACCTGTCGGGTGACATCTTCGATGTTCTGGAGCGGGAGTGCCGCCAGCAGGTGGCCTCCAATGTGGCCCACCTCAAGGCCAGCTGCGGCGACGAGCCCATCCGGGCCGCCATGCGTCTGGCCCCGGGCGAGGCCATGCTGCTGCTGGATGAGATATGCTACAACCGGCTCTGCCATCCCGTCATGCGTTCGTTGAGCTACTACACGAACTTCTTCGACTTCTCGATTCTTCGAAAGCTTCTTTGACGGAGGGAAACAAAAAAATATGCGTCATCTGATCGATCCGTTGGATTTCAGTCAGCAGGAGATCGCCTCTCTGCTGGACCTGGCCGACCGCATCTGCGCCGACCCGGCTGCCTATCAGGACGTGGCCGCCCACAAAAAGCTGGCCACCCTGTTCTACGAGCCGTCCACCCGTACCCGCCTTTCGTTTGAGGCCGCGATGCTGAACCTCGGCGGACATGTCCTCGGCTTCCCAAGCGAGACCGTCTCCAGTGCATCCAAGGGCGAGAGCGTGGCCGACACCATCCGCGTCGTCTCCTGCTATGCCGACATCGTGGCCATGCGCCACCCCAAGGAGGGCGCACCGCTGCGGGCCAGCCGGTACTCCCGCATCCCTGTCATCAACGCAGGCGACGGCGGCCACCAGCACCCGACCCAGACCATGACCGACCTGATGACCATCCGCCGCCGCAAGGGCCGTCTGAACGACCTGACCATCGGCCTGTGCGGCGACCTCAAGTTTGGCCGCACCGTCCACTCCCTCATCAAGACCATGGCGCGCTGTGAGAACATCCGCTTCGTCCTCATCAGCCCTGAAGAGCTGCGGGTGCCGGACTACATCATCACCGACGTGCTCGAGGCCAACCACATCCCCTACAAGGAGACCCGCAGCCTCGAGGAATCCATGCCCGAGCTGGACATCCTCTACATGACCCGCGTCCAGAAGGAGCGTTTCTTCAACGAGGAAGACTATGTCCGTCTGAAGAACAGCTATATCCTCACCAAAGAGAAGATGGCCCTTGCCAAGCCTGACATGGCCGTGCTCCATCCCCTGCCCCGCGTCAATGAGATCACGCTGGAAGTGGACGACGACCCCCGGGCCGCCTACTTTGAGCAGGTGCAGAACGCCGTCTACATCCGCATGGCGCTGATCATGACACTGCTGGGCCTCAAGGACCCCAAGGCTGAAAAGGAGGGCAACTGAGATGCTGAACATTGATGAAATTCAGAACGGTATCGTCATCGACCATATCAAGGCAGGCACGGCCATCGGCCTGATGGACCTGCTGGGCATCAAGGGCAACCGCACCTCCAGCGTGGCCCTCATCCAGAACGCCCGCAGCCACAAGGCAGAGTCGGGCCGGAAGGACATCATCAAGGTGGAGGGCGACGCCTCCTGGCTCAACCTCGACGTGCTGGCCTATCTCGACCCCGACATCAGCGTGACCGTCATCGAGAACGGCAAGGCCGTTAAGAAGGAAAAGCCCCAGCCCCCCAAGCGTCTGGTCAACATCGTGCGGTGCAAGAACCCCCGCTGCATCTCCTCCATCGAGGAAGAGTGCGACCAGATCTTCGAGCTGAGCTCCAACGGCAAGTATCGCTGCATCTACTGCGAGCAGGAGCTGCAGGTCAAACCGGAATAATAGAATTAAACGATAAAAGCCGCCTGTCATTCAACGAACGACAGGCGGCTTTGCTTTTGATCCTCAGACTTTCCGGCGCAGCAGGCTCATCGGCGGCAGCTCCGGGGTGGGGATGGTATAGCGCTCCATCGCGTGGGGCGTGGACTCCACCAGCTCACCGGCCTCATTCTTGATCCACGCGGGATTCAGCGGGATGCTGCGGCCATCCGGGCAGAGCACTTCCAGCGTGTCGCCGAGGCTCCACTTGCCCCGCTGCTGGCAGCTGGCGACGCCGTTCTCCCAGCCGTCCACCGTACCGACAAACTCCCACTCGCGGATGTAAGTCGCGCTGTCGGTAGCCTGACGGGCCTGCTCCCGGCCAAAGTAGAAGCCGGGCGAATAGTGGCGGTGGCTGGTGCGGGTCAGCTCATCCAAAACCTCTTCCGGCAGCTCGAAGTTCTCGTTCATCGGGTCGGCCAGATACTGGTCGAGGGCGCGGCGGTAGGCCGCCGTCACGCTGGCGACGTAGTAGAACGTCTTGGCGCGGCCCTCGATCTTGAGGCTGTCCACGCCCGCCTTGCAGATGAGGTCGAGGAAGGGCGCGGTACACATATCATTGGCGTTCAGGATGTAGCTGCCGTTCTCGTTCTCGCCGATCTCATAGAGCTGGCCCGGGCGGGTCTCCTCGCTGAGATAGTACTTCCAGCGGCAGGGCTGGGCGCACTGGCCGCGGTTTGCGTCGCGGCCTGCCATGTAGTTGGAGAGCAGGCAGCGGCCCGAGACGCTCATGCACATGGCGCCGTGGACGAAAGCCTCGATTTCCAGCTCCGGCGGGGTCTTGTCGCGGAGGGTAGCGATGTCCTGCAGGGTCATCTCCCGGGCCAGCACCACCCGCTTCGCGCCCATGTTGTAGGCGGCGCGGGCAGCGGCCCAGTTGGTGATGCCGGTCTGGGTGGACATATGGACGTCGATGTCGGGTGCGAACGTCTTGCAGGCGTCCAACACGCCGAGGTCGGCCACGATGAAGGCGTCCACACCGGCGGCGGCAGCGTCCTTGATGGCCTGAGGCAGACGGTCAGCCTCCTCGTTGGTGGGCAGGGTGTTCATGGTCAGGTAGACCTTGCGGCCCCGGGCGTGGGCATAGATGACGCCCTCGCTCAGCTGCTCCGGGGTGAAGTTGGTGGGTGCAGAGCGCATCCCGAACTCGGGCAGAGCGCAGTAAACGGCGTCCGCGCCGTAGTTGATGGCATACCGCAGGCGCTCGAGGTCGCCTGCCGGGGCCAGAAGTTCCGGTATCTGTAACATGGTATTCCTCTTTTACTTCATACTTTTATTAACTTTTGCCGCCTCATCGCAGTTTTTCTGGTGGTCTGCGTAGGTGCGGGCGTAGTAGTAGTGACCGGCAAGGTCGGTGACGAAGAAATAGGCGTCCTTCGCCTCATCGTCGGGCTGCGGGTCAAGCGCCGCACGGATGGCCGCGATGCCGGGGTTGGAGATGGGGCCGGCGGAGAGGCCGGTGCGGGCGTAGGTGTCGTAGGCTTCCAGAATGTTCTCCGGGATGCTGTCCCAGCCGCCGTAGTAGGGCGCGACCCAGTTCCAGAGGTAGTTGTTGTCGGCGTCGCTCTGGACGTAGCTGGAGGTGTTGCTCTGCAGTTTGGGGTAGGGCGAACCCTCGGCCAGACGGTTGCGGAACACCTGCGCCACATTATCGTCCTGATCGTTGCCGGCTTCCTCCTGCACGAAGGACGCCAGAGTGACCACCTCGGAGAGGGTCATCCCCTGCTTTTCCATCTCGGCATACATCTCATCGGTGATCTGCTTGTCGAAGTGAGAATAGAACGTCTCAACGTAATGATGGACGGTGTCATCCTTCAGGAAATCGTAGGTATCCGGGAAAAGATAACCCTCGCACTTGAGGAAGCGGTCCGGGGCGTCCTTGTCGTCGGGGACGTACTGCCAGAACCTGTACTGGCTGAAATCGCCGGTGTTGGCCTCCTTGAGGAAGTCTTCGGCGCTGCACAGCCCGGCGTCCTCCATTTTTTTTGCAATGGCGATGGCCGTGGTCCCCTCAGGGAAGGTCAGCCGGACACTGTCGGCCTTCGCGTAGGCGGAAAGTGCCTCGATGATGTCGTCGTAGGAGCTGCCGGGGGCGAGGTCGAACTCGCCGTATTGGAGCTTGCCTGCCGCGCCCTGTTTGCCTGCATACCAGCGGAAGACATGGGGGTACTTGATGACGCCCGCCGTCTTGAGCTTCTGGGCGATGGCTGCCACGCCGCTGCCCTGCTGGATGCTCACACTCACCGTTTTGCCAGCGGAAGCACTGCCGTTGATCTCTTTTCGGATGGCCAGCAGACAGCCGCCCGCCGCCAGTACCAGGATCAGCAGCACGATCAGGATCATTTTCGCTGCGCCGCCTTTTCTGCTTTTTCTATGTTTTGCATCGTGTGCCATGTACACACTCCTTTACCATTCCGTTCAGCTTTCCATCATCAGCCGCATATAGCTTTCTTCCACATCGAAAGGCTCCGCGTCGAACCGTATCATGCCGTAGTCCTGCCGGGTGCCTTCGCCGAGGAAAAGATTCTGAGCCGCGCCCACTGTGATGACGGCGCGTTCCACGATGACCTCCTTCTCCCGGGCCGCTTCCATCAGCACCTCGGCAGAACGGTCGTCTTCGGCCATCAGCTCCACAAAATAGAGGGTGTCCTCCCGGCGGAAGTAGATGCCGTAGCCCTTCTCGCTGGACACGATGGTCGCGCCCCGGGCGTAGAGGTCGGTCAGCACGACGGCCATCTGCTCCGGCGGGAACTGGACGGTATCGGGATAGAAGCGCTCCCGCAGCTCACAGAGCTTGCGGGCCGTCACGGAGTCGAACTCCGCCTGACTCCACAGGTTGCGGGACACCTCCCGGGGCAGGCAGCGGAGGGCAAAAGCCCGCTGGAAACCCTTGTTTTCCAGCAGCGCGGCCTGCTCCTGTCCGGCCGGAACGGCCACGGTGAAGCCCGCGCCCCGCAGCTTCTGCTGCGCACAGAGATAGTCCACGAGTCCTGCCAGAAGCAGGCTTCCCTGCCCGCAGAGGCCGTAGAGGTAGCTGCCGCTGCGTCCCTTGAGGGTGACGGGGACCGCCAGCGCCGCAGCGACTATCTCGTCATTTTCCTCAGCGACGTAGATATTTTCCGCCCCGGCAAACTTTTCCAGAGCCGTCTTGATGAACTCGGCGCTGTCGCCGCGTTCTTTCTGCCACAGTGCCACGACTGCCGCCTCATCCGACGGCTGCATCAAACGATACATTGATAGTATCCCTCCCATTTTCGCGGTTATCCGAGCTCTTTTTCCGCCAGCGCCCGCACCTCGGCCTGAATCTCCTCGATGGTGCGCATGGCTCCATTTTCCGTGCAATGGACGGTGGCCCAGCCCAGATGCGCCGCACAGTACTCGGCGGCACGGCGGCTGCGGGCCAGATATTCAATGTCCTTTTCGTGGACGTCCTTCCTGCTCTCGTCGCCATGATAGCGGCCGGTCATAAGCTTCTGGCTCACGGCGGGGTCTACCTGTAAGTACACCACAGCGTCCGGCGCGGGCAGGCCCAGCAGCCTGTATTCGTAGTCAAAGGCCCAGCGGAGGAAATCGTCCCACTGCTCCGGCGGGAGCTTGGAGCACTGATGCACCGCGTTCGACGTGGTGTAGCGGTCAGCGATGACGATGCCGCCCGCCTCGTAGAAGCTGCCCCACTTGGTCTTATAGCTGGCGTACCGGTCCACCGCATAGAAGCTGGACGCCGCATAAGGGTTGACGTCGTCGGGCTTGTCGCCGAACTGACCAGAGAGGTACATCTTCACCAGCGCACTGGAATCGCTCTCGTAGTCCGGGAATGTGATCTCCATCACCCTTCGACCGCTCTCGGCCAGATGGGAGGCCAGCAGCTTTGCCTGGGTGGCCTTGCCGGAGCCGTCCAGCCCTTCGATGACAAGAAGCCTGCCCTTGCTCATTCTGCCTTCTCCCCTTTCAGCGCGGCGTACTGGGCGCGGACTTCGGCGGTGCGGCCGCAGCACATCTTGCCCTCCGGGCAGGGGCCGGACACGCAGGCCGGGCCGGCGGTGCGGAAGATATGGGGTGCCACCGGGTAGACCAGCCGCAGCATCTCTTCGGCCAGCTGCCGTATCTCCCACTGGGCGCGATTGCAGCAGCGCAGGTGGAAGAAGTTCTGCAGGCTGCGGGCGTTCATGGTCACCACCATCTTGGTCTCGCAGGCGTTGGGCAGCACGAAGCGGGCGTCCTCGTTGGCCTGCTTGGAAGCCTTGGCCCGGGCCTGCTTTTCGGGCAGACCTTCGGCCATCAGGCGGGCGGTGTGGCCGTCTTCCAGCTTCTGCACGAGGTCGAGATAGCGCCTGGCGTCCTCGTTCATGCTCTCGATGAACGCCGCCTTTGCCTCGGGGATGGCCTCGATCTCGGGCGGGATGACATAGCGGAAATCGTCCAGACGGACGTACCGCTGACTCTGGACGCTGAAGGACGCGATGCGGTGGCGGGTGATCTGGGCCAGCAGGGTACGGCTGACTCCCTCGATGCCGAAGGTGAAGCTTGCGTGCTCAATGGGGCTGGCGTGGCCCAGATCGCTGAGCATGGTCAGGAAGCGGGCAGTCTTCTCCTCATCCAGCCCGTCCAGCAGGTCGGTGATGTGGGCGTCGGAGTAGCAGAGCTTCGCCGCGGCCGCCACGACTTTCTCCGGCTCCGGCGTATGTGCTATCAATCGGACAGTCATCATTTTTCTCATTCCTCCGTCGTTATCTTCACAAGGGGCGCAAAGTTGGCCATGGTCTTCTTCACGCCCACCTTCTCGAAGCTGATCTCCACGATCTGGTCGCCGGCGGCGGGCTTGACTTTCAGCACCTTGCCGCGCCCGAAGACCTTGTGCTCCACGATGTCGCCCGGCTCATAGTGTTTGGGGCCGGTGGATGCCGCCGCCGGACGGGGCGAAGAGGTCACGCCGCCGCCTGCGGGTCTGACCGGCGCTTTGGGCGCTGCCGGACGGCCATAGCCAGAGCCGAAGCCGCTGCTTCCCGAACCGGAGCTGCAGCCGCCATGACCCGACGAAGCACTTCCCCGGCCCGCGTAATCGGAGCCAAAGCCTCGGTTATTGGACATTGGTGCGTTATATTCTTTATTCAGATAGCTGCTGCGGCCGGAGCCATAGCCCGAGCCGTAACCGGAGGCCGAACGCCCCCAGCCGGAGGGGCCGGAGTAGCCCGACGCGCCACCCGGCACGGCATCGCTGCCGTAACCGCTGCCCCAGCCGCCCAGACGGGAGCGCTGTTCCAGCACCGGGCTGCGGGTCTCTTCGATGTACTCCGGCTCGATTTCCCGGAGAAAGCGGCTGGGCTCGTTGCGCTGGGTGCGGCCATAGAGCATCCGGGTGACGCTGTTGGAGATGTAAAGCTCCTTCTTGGCGCGGGTGATGCCGACATAGGCCAGACGGCGCTCCTCCTCGAGGTCAGCCTCGGAATACTTGCTCATCTCACTGGGGAAGACGCCCTCTTCCATGCCAATGAGGAATACATAGGGAAACTCAAGGCCCTTGGCCGAGTGGATGGTCATCAGCACCACCTGGTCGGCGCTCTCGTTGTAGCTGTCGATGTCGCTGATGAGGGCGATGTCCTCCAGATAGCCTTCCAGCGAGGCCTCTTCGCCGTGCTGGTCGCAGTAGCTCTTGACGTTATTGACCAGCTGGCCGAGGTTCTGCAGACGGTCAGCGGCATCCTCGTGGCCCTTGGCGGCGTCAGCTTCCAGCATGGCGCGGTAGCCGGTGATCTCGATGACATCGGAAGCGAACTCATCCAGCGTCTTTGTTTCCAGCGATTCCTGCAGTTTCTGGTAGATGTCCCAGAACTTGAACAGCGGCGCGATGGCGCGGCTGAGCTTGGCGTACTGGTCGGCATGGGAGATGACATCCAGCATACTGATGCCCTGCTGAGCCGCCAAATCCGCGATGACTTCGATGGTCGTTGCACCGATTTTGCGCGCAGGCTCGTTGATGATTCGACGAAGTCGGACATCGTCCCGGGGGTTCGCCACGATGGACATATAGGAGTGGATGTCCTTGACTTCCTTGCGGTCATTGAAGCGCTGGCCGCCCACGATCTTATGCGGGATGCCCGCACGGGTGAAGTAGCTTTCGATGGGGGCTGACTGGGCGTTCATCCGGTAGAGGATGGCGTGGTCGGCCAGATGTCCGCCCTCTTTGAGGTGCTGGCCGATGACGTCCGCGATATGGCTGGCCTCGTCCTGCTCGTTCTCGGCGGTATAGACCTGCACCTTGTCGCCCTCGCCGTTCTTCGTCCAGAGGGTCTTGCCCTTGCGCTCGGTGTTGTGCTGGATGACACAGTTGGCGGCATTCAGGATATTCGATGTAGAGCGGTAATTCTGCTCGAGTCGGATGGTCCTGGTGCCTTTATAGATGCGCTCGAAGTTGAGGATGTTCTCAATGGTCGCGCCGCGGAAGCGGTAGATGCTCTGGTCGTCGTCGCCCACGACGCAGATGTTTTTCTCCGGGCCGGTGAGCAGGCTCACGAGCCGGAACTGAGCCACACTGGTGTCCTGATACTCGTCCACCAGCAGATATTTGTACTTGTTCTGGTAGAACTCCCGCACGTCCTCGTGCTCCGACAGCAGGATGACCGTCTGGTAGATGAGGTCGTCGAAGTCGAAAGCACCGGCCTCCTTGAGCTTCTTTTCGTAGGCGGCATAGACCTTGGCCGCAAGAGCGCCCTTCGTGTCCCGGGCCGGGGTCTTCAGGGCCTCGGCGGGACTGATGAGCTGGTCTTTCCAGCGGCTCATCTGGTTGATGGCGCTTTTGACCGGGAAGAACTTGTCGTCCACGCTCAGCTCTTTGTACACAGTCTTCATGACACGCTGGGAGTCGTCGCTGTCGTAGATGGTAAAGCTGCGGGGGTAGCCGATCTCCTCGGCCCAGCGGCGGAGAATGCGGACGCAGGCCGAGTGGAAGGTGGAGGCAAACACCTCGTCGCCCTCTTCCCCGCCCAGCATCCGGCGTAGGCGCTCTTTCAGCTCACCGGCGGCCTTGTTGGTAAAGGTGATGGCCATGACGTTCCAGCTCCGGACGGCGTCTTTCCGCAGCATCCCGTCCAGCCACGACGGGGCATCGGTGCCGGTCATGATGGCGGTGCGCAGGGCTTTCACATCGTCCTCCGTCACCTCCCGGGGCGTCCACCTGGAGCCGTGGGCCGAGCCGAAGCGGATGAGGTTGGCGATGCGGTTGACCAGCACGGTGGTCTTTCCGCTGCCTGCACCCGCGAGGATGAGCAGAGGGCCGTTGGTGGTGAACACCGCCTCCCGCTGCATATCGTTCAGGCGTCCGAACTGCTTTTCGATATACGTATCACGCAAAGCGCAGAATTGTTGTGCGAGATCTGTTGCCATTGTTTCACCTGTTCTTTTCAATCATTTCTGGATATATCACTTAAAATATAGTATATCACATTTCAAAAAAGTTGTACATAAAAACAATGCAAACAAAAAACCGCCCCACCGCGGTCAATACCACGATGGAGCGGGAATCTCAGGAAATGCTTAGCCGAAGATGTTGATGAGGATACCAGCAGCGACGGCGGAGCCGATAACACCGGCCACGTTGGGGCCCATTGCGTGCATCAGCAGGAAGTTGGAGGGGTTCTCGCTCTGGCCGACCTTCTGAGAAACACGGGCGGCCATGGGAACAGCGGAAACACCAGCGGAGCCGATCAGGGGGTTGACCTGACCGCCGGTCAGGGCGTACATCACCTTGCCGCACAGAACGCCTGCAGCGGTACCAAAGGAGAAGGCGATCAGACCCAGCACAATGATGAACAGGGTGCGGCTGTTCAGGAAGGTGTTTGCAGAGGTGGTGCAGCCAACAGACAGAGCCAGGAAGATGGTGATGATGTTCATCAGCTCATTGCCGGCGGTCTTCTGGATACGGTCCACGACGCCGCACTCCTTCATGAGGTTGCCCAGCATCAGCATACCGACCAGAACGGCGGCATCCGGCACGATGAGGGAGACGATGATGGTGACCATGATGGGGAAGATGACCCTCTCGGTCTTGCTCACGGTGCGCAGCTGCTTCATCACGACGGTACGCTCTTTCTTGGAGGTCAGAGCCTTCATGATAGGCGGCTGGATAACAGGCACCAGAGCCATGTAGCTGTAGGCCGCGACGGCGATGGAGCCCAGCAGCTCAGGAGCCAGACGGGAGGTGACGAAGATAGCGGTGGGTCCGTCTGCGCCGCCGATGATGGCGATGGCGGCAGACTGCTTCTGGGTGAAGTCCACCAGACCGGTAGCAGCCAGCAGACGAGCGCCCATGTAAGTGCCGAAGATACCGAACTGAGCGGCAGCGCCCAGCAGCAGGCTCTTGGGGTTGGAGATCAGGGGTGCGAAGTCGGTCATGGTGCCGATGCCGAGGAAGATCAGCGGCGGGTAGATGCCCAGCTTGACGCCCATGTAGAGCATATCGGCCAGACCGCCGTTGTTCAGGATCTCGACCCACATCGGGTGTTCGAGGCCGTCACCGACAAAGTACTGCATGTGGATGACGCCGCTGCCGGGGAGGTTGGCCAGGATCATGCCGAAAGCCATGGGCAGCAGGATCAGAGGCTCGAACTCTTTGACGATGGCGAGGTAGAGCAGGAAGCAGCCTACGCAGATCATCACTGCGTACAGCCAGCCGCCCGGCTCACCGAACTGGGCAAAACCGGAACTCTGGAAAATACCGACCAGAGTATCAATAAACTGAGTCATGTTTTTCCTCCTGTGTTAAAAGGGCGCGGTGGTGTCGTTGACGCCAGCCTTGCCCCAGCCATTCTTGCCGCGGCGGACTGCCTTCAGCACATACTTGCCGTTGCCCATAGAGTAGATGGCTGCCATGATGGCTGCCACAACGTCGCCGGGGATGCCGGCCTCGACCTGCGGGGCAGCAGCCTTTGCAGGAGCGGGCGCAGCGGCCTGTTTCACAGGAGCAGCCGGTTTTGCAGCAGAAGCAGCCTTGGCAGCTGCCTTCTTGCCGTTCATGGCGTCAAAGATCTTGCCCTCCAGCGTGATGATAGCCATCAGCAGGACGAGGATCAGAAACACCAGCACAATACCGGTTATGGTAACGATCACATCATAACCTAAATCCATGGTCTTCCTCCTATTTCCTTTTTTCTTTGCCGCCCGGGGGGCGGGCGGCAAAAAGCGATTTGAAGATATTATACAATATTTTCCGGGTCGATTCAACAACTATGAACAAAAATCATGTTGTTTTTCACGGTTCTGTGAACAGCACTTTCCTCTCAGCGGCGACCCATGCGGGGGGTGGCGTCCATGAAGCCGGTCTCCAGCTTGTCGCCCAGACGCAGGCTCATGGCCGTACCCAGCGCGACACAGTTGACGGGGTCAGGCGAGACGGTCACTTCCACCTTCAGCTCCTGGCTCAGGTACTCCGGCAGGCCGTGGAGCTGTGCGCCGCCGCCGGTGAGGACGACGCCGTTGCGGTAGATGTCGCCGGCCAGCTCCGGAGGAGTCTTCTCCAGCACCTGATGGGCGGCGGTGCCGATCTGCTCGCTCAGGCGCATGACCGGCTCGTAGAGGTCGGCGGTGGAGACATTGACACGCACGGGCAGGCCGGTGAGCAGGCTGCGGCCCTTGATCTCCATGGTCTCGTTGAAATCTGCCTTCTGGGGGCAGCAGGCCACGTTCTTTTTCAGGTTCTCAGCGGTGCGCTGGCCGATGGCGATGCTGAACTTGTTGCGCACGAACTTCAGGATCTCTTCGTCGTAGTGGTTGCCGGCCACGCGGACGCTGGTGGCCTTGACCTTGCCGCCGAGGCTCAGCACAGCGATGTCGGTGGTGCCGCCGCCGATGTCGATGATCATTCGGCCATCCGGCACGGTGATGTCGATGCCGGAACCGAGAGCTGCGGCGATCGGCTCATCAATGAGGTAGACCTGACGCGCACCGGCGGCCATGACGGCCTCCACCACGGCGTCGCTCTCGATGCCGGTGATGGCGGCAGGCACACAGACGGCCACACGGGGCTTGACCATGTGGGAGCTGTAGACCTGATTGACGAAGCGGCAGATGAGCTCCCGGGTCATGGTGTGGTCGCTGATGACGCCATCCTTCAGCGGGAAGATGGCGGAGATGTAGTTGGGCGTGCGGCCCACCATTGCAAGGGCCTTGTCGCCGGCCTCAAGCACGCAGTTCTTGCGGGTGTCCACCGCCACCACGCTGGGCTGGTTGAGCACGACGCCCTGCCCCTCCTGCGCGATGATGATGGTCGTCGTACCAAGATCGATACCGATGTCATTCTGTGCCATAGTCGTGATATTTCCTTTCTCTGCTGCCCATTCTCTATTTCCATCGCCCATCTCCGGGCGCGGGTCATCAAAACACATTATAGTATAACACAGGTGTATCCAAAAAGAAACCCTTAAAGGTTCTCCTGCTCCGGCGGCAGAGCCTGGGCCAGCAGAGCTGCCAGGCCGCTGTAGCGCAGGTTCTGGCGGATATTGGACATCATCCGGTTCACCACGTCCCGCCGGCCCACCACGATGCAGAGCTTCCGCCCGCGGGTGACGCCGGTATAGAAGAGGTTGCGGTAACACAGGCGGGGCGGCACCTGTGCCGCCGGGAGGATGACCGCCGGGAACTCGCTGCCCTGGCTTTTGTGTACTGTGATGGCATACGCAATTTCCAGCTCGTTGAGGTTCTCCGCCGGATAGACCAGCCGCCGGTCGTCCATCCGCACCACCATGGAGCGGCTGCGCACATCGATGGACTCCACGATGCCGATGTCGCCGTTGTAGGCACCCACACCCTGTTCCCCGCCGATGCGCTGCCACGTGATCTCGTAGTTATTGCGCACCTGCATCACTTTATCCCCCACCCGGAAGACCCGGGCCGCGCTCTGCAGCTCCGGCTTGCCCTTCTTTGGCGGGTTGAGCATGGCCTGCAGCTCCGCGTTGAGGGCCTGGGTGCCGGTGGGGCCGAGCTTCGTGGGGCAGAGCACCTGAATATCCTTCACCGGGTCAAACTGGTAGCTGCGGGGCAGACGGGTGGTCACGAGGTCGCAGACCAGCTTCTGGGCCGCGTCGCCGTCGGCTTCGAGGAAGAAGAAATCGTCTGTCTTTCCGCCCTTTTTCAGCGGTTCGCCCGAGATGATGTGGTGGGCGTTCTCCACGATGAGGCTCTGAGCGGCCTGCCGGAATATCTCGTTGAGGCAGACCGTCGGCACCAGCCCGGAGCGGATGATCTCGCCGAGGATATTGCCCGGGCCGACGCTGGGCAGCTGGTCGGCGTCGCCTACCATAATAATACGACAGCTGTACCGCAGTGCCGCAATGAGGGCCTGGAACAGCTTGACGTCCACCATACTCATCTCGTCGAGGATAACGACGTCGCACTTGAGCAGGTTCTTGTCGTTGTGGATGAAGCTGACCACGCCGCCGGTGTAGTCCACTTCCAGCAGACGGTGGATGGTGGAGGCTTTCCGGCCCGTCAGCTCGCTCAGACGCTTGGCGGCGCGGCCTGTGGGAGCGCAGAGGGCTACCCGTTCGGCCTCGTTCTCGAGCAGCTGCAAGATGGCGTTGACCGTGGTGGTCTTGCCGGTGCCGGGGCCGCCGGTGAGGACAAGGCAGTTCTCGGTCATGGCCTTGCGGATGGCTTCCTTTTGGAGCGGCGCGTAAGCAAAGCCCTGCGCCAGTTCCAGGATCTGGATGTTCTTGTCGAGGTTTCGGGCCGTCTGCTTTCCGCGCCTAGTCAGCATGGCCAGACGGTCGGCGATGTCCTGCTCTGCGGCCAGCAGATCCGGCAGATAGATATACGGTGTGCCGTCGAACATCCGCACCGCCAGTTTCCCGGTCTGGATGCAGCCGTCCAGCGCCGCCGCCAGCTTTTCGGGGGGCTGGTGGATGAAGTTCGACGCTGTTTCCAGCAGCTGCGCCCGGGGCAGACAGGTGTGGCCGTTGCCGGCGTTGTGGCGCAGGGTGCGCAGGAGGGCGGCTTCCAGCCGCTGGGCGCAGTCCCCTGCCATCTGGTAATACTGGGCGATGCTGTCGGCGTGGCGGAAGTCCAGCTGCAGCGGCTCCCCGCACAGCAGGTAGGGGTTGGCGGAAATGGCCTGCATGGCCCCTGTGCCAAAGGCCCGGAACACCTCCATGGCCTTGCGGGGGCCGATCTCGAACTGTGCCAGATAGGCGATGAGCTCCCGCATGCCGAACATCCGCTTGAACTCCTGCTGGATGCGGTCGGCCTTGTCCGGCGAGATGCCGGGCACCTGCGTGAGCCGGGCGGGGTCGTTGGCAATGACCTCCAGCGCCTCGGCCCCGAACAGGTCGATGATCTTGTCCGCCGTCTTGGCCCCGATGTAGGGCAGCGACCGGCTGGCAAGGAAGGCGTACACGGCTTCCAGATCCTTGGGCATGTCCGTCTCGCACTCCTGGGCGTGGAACTGCCGGCCGTAGGTGGCGTGGTTCTCGTACCGGCCGCGGCAGATGACGCTTTCCCCGGCGTGCAGCTCCCCCACGACGCCGCACACCACGGTGATGACCCCGCCGCCGGACACCTCGAACACGGTGTAGCCGTTGTCGGCGTTCTCGTAGATGATATCTTCCACCGTGCCTTCCAGCTGTTCCAGCTCCTGTTCTGCCATGCGCTCACCTCCCTGTTTGCATAATTATTTATAGTATAGCCTTTTTCGGCAGATTTGTAAATCGGGAGATGGGGCAAAAATGCGGCACCCGCCCCGGCGGTGCTGCGTCCCGGATGCGCCGGTGCAGCAGGACGGAGCTTCAAGTTAGTCTCTGCTAAATTGTGACAGATTCATGTCAAAATGGTAACAGTTCCTGTTTCATCGTGAAAAATGCCGACATAAGACTTGATTTTTTGTCGAATCTTGCGTATAATCAACCTCAACAACCCGCCCACCCGGTTGGTTGGGTTGAAACGAGAAGAACGAAAAAAGATCAAAGGAGTATTTCGCATGAAACTCAAGAATGTTGCAATCGTTGCTGCCGCTCTGGCACTGGCTGTGGGCATGACCGCCTGCGGCAGCTCCTCTTCCACCGCTGCTTCCTCTTCTGTAGCATCCTCTGCCGCATCCAGCGAGGCTGCAAGCTCTGAGGCCGCTTCCAGCGAGGCCGCTGAGCCCACCACTGCCGAGTACACCGTGTACAACACCACCAGTTCCACCGTCACCGACCTGTACCTGTACGAAGTCGGCGCCGAGGACAAGGGCGACAACCTGGCCGGTGAGGGCCTAGCTGACGGCGACAGCGTGGTCATCACCCGCGACGTGGAGGCCGACAAGCAGGCTGACGTGACCTATGTGCTGGAGTTTACCACCGAGGACGGCCAGACCCAGACCTTCGAGACCCTGCACTACGAGACCACCCCGCTCTCTCTGAAGAGCGTGGACGCCGCTGCAGGCGCTACCCCCATCGCCTTCGCTGCACCGGAGAACTAAGTCTCAACCAGCTTGCATCGAAAAAGGGCTGCTGCACAAATGCTGTGCAGCAGCCCTTTTGTTTTAAACCGGAAACGCTCAGGCCCTTGCCGCCTGCTGCGCATCGGTCTGTTTTTCGTTCTGCAGGCGCTTGCGCACCACGATGTAGGCCGGGATGAGGAAGAAGCAGGCAAAGAACCAGGCCACCGGGCTTGCGATGCAGGCCGCAAAGTAGCCCCACAGCGGCACGAACCAGAAGCCCACCATGGCGCGGGCAATCATCTCGGCCACACCGGCAAACATGGCAAGGCCCGAATAGCCCAGCCCCTGGATGGTGTAGCGGTAGATGATGAGCACCGCCAGGGGGATGTAGAACACGCTGTTCCAGAAGATGAAGCTCTGGGCGTTGGCCATGATGGCAGTCTCCTTGGCTTCCAGGAACAGGCCGATGAGCAGCTTATCCGTGAACCGCAGGATGAGGAAGGACGCCACACTGTACACGCAGCCGATGCCCAGCGCCGTGTACAAGCCGCGGTCCACCCGCTTGAGGTCGTGGGCACCCATGTTCTGGCTGGCGTAGGTGGTCATGGCGGTGCCGATGCTCTCCAGCGGCACGCAGAGGAACTGCGCCGCCTTGCTGCCGGCGGTCTGTGCGGCCACGATGTCGCTGCCCAGACCGTTGACGGCACCCTGCAGCACCACGCTGCCAATGGCCGTGATGCTGCACTGCAGGCCCATGGGGATGCCCATGCTGCACAGCTTTGCACAGTGGGGCAGGCTGAACGCGCCTTCGTCCTTGCTCCAGCGCAGCTCATGGTAGTGGCGCAGGATGTACAGCAGGCTGCCCACACCGGCCACGCCCTGACTGAACACGGTGGCAAAGGCCGCGCCGAACACACCCATGTCAAACACGATGATGCAGGCAAGGTCCAGCCCGATGTTCAGAAAGCTGGCCACCAGCAGGAAGAACAGCGGGCGCTTGCTGTCGCCCAGCGCGCGCATCAGGGCACTGGTGACATTGTATAATAAGGTGAGGGGGATGCCCGCAAAAATGGTGCGAATGTAGACATCGGCCAGGTCGATGATGTTGTCAGGGGTGTTGGTCCACACCAGCACGGCGCGGGTGAGCGCCACGGTGACCACCGTAAGCACCACCGCAAACAGGATGGACAGCCACACGGTGTTGGCCGTGTAGCGGCGCATTTCTTTATAGTCCTTGGCACCGAAGGTCCAGGAGATGGGGATGGAAAAGCCGCAGGCAATGCCGTTGACAAAGCCCAACACCAGATAGTTCAGGCCGCCCACGCTGCCCACGGCCGCCAGCGCTTCCACGCCCACAAAGCGGCCCACGATGATGGTGTCGGCCAGGTTGTAGAACTGCTGGAACAGGCTGCCCAGCATCAGCGGCACTGCAAAGGCAAGGATCAGCTTCAGCGGGCTGCCCTGCGTCATATCCTTGGTCATAGTTTTCCTCCCATCCATGCAAAAAAAGAGCCGTTGCTCTGCATTTTTGCCGTGAAAAACGCCCTGCCGGAAAGAGGCAGGACGTTGTGTACATACATGAATGGTATTATAGCCGAGGCAAGCGCATTTTACAAGATTTGCATTGCATCAACATTTCCAGTTTTTTTCCGGAAGAATTGGTTATTCTGCGCGCAGCACCACCGCGTTGCCCACGCTCTGCTTTGCGCGGTGCACCTCGTCCTGCCCAAGGCTGATGCTGACGAAGGCACAGCAGCCGTCACCGATCATGACCACGATGGCCAGCGCACCATATCGTGTCAATGGGTTTTGTGCGCAGACCGCCGCCTGTACCGTGCATTATAAAAAGGAAGGAAAGTGTGTCAGAACTGTAAAAGATAAATTATTTTAGTTATTTTTGTTGACTTATCCAACGATTCGGCTATAATGGTCGTGTTCCGAATTACTCAAACATTTTAGCTAATTCATTCATACAACCAGAACAAAGGAGAACACTACCATGACGTTTGAAGAAATGAAGAAGATCGTTGTCGATACCCTGAACTGCGACGAGGACAAGGTGACTATGGAGGCCAGCCTGACCGAGGATCTGGAGGCCGACAGCCTGGATGCCGTGGAGCTGAACATGGCGCTGGAGGATGCCTGCGGTGTGTCCATCCCGGACGAGGAGCTGGCAAAGCTCAAGACCGTGGGTGACATCTACAACTACATCACCGCACACGTCTGAGGCAGAACACCATGAACGAGATCCGAGACCTGTTCCCCGGCCGGATGCGGGAACGCACCTTTCAGCTGAAAGCCCGGCGGGATGCCGGGGCCGTCTGGCATGAACCCCAGTTCGTGGAGTGTAAACAATGCGGCCGCCGCGCCACCCGCACCATCTGGACCCGCAGCCTTTACGTCTGCCCCAACTGCGGCTATCACATGCCCATCGGCGGCTACTACCGGCTCAGTCTGGTGCTGGACCACGGCAGCTTCCGGGAGCTGGACGCCGACCTGCCCCCGCAGGATGTGCTCCGGTTCCCCGGCTACCCGGAAAAGCTGACCGCCGCCCAGAACAAGACCGGCCTGCGCGAAGCCGCCGTCACGGCGACCGGCCGCATCGGCGGGGTGGCCTGTGTGGCTGCCGTGCTGGACAGCCGGTTTTTCATGGGCAGCATGAGCACCGCCGTGGGCGAAAAGATCACCCGCGCGGTGGAGTACGCCGCAGCCAAACGCCTGCCGCTGGTCATCTTCTCGGCCAGCGGCGGTGCCCGCATGCAGGAGGGCATTTTCAGCCTGATGCAGATGGCCAAGACCAGCGCCGCCATCCAGCGCTTTTCCGCCAGAGGCGGGCTGTACGTCAGCGTGCTCACCCACCCCACCACCGGCGGCGTGACCGCCAGCTTTGCAAGCCTGGGCGACATCATGCTGGCCGAGCCGGGGGCGCTGATCGGCTTTGCCGGGCCCCGCGTCATTGAGCAGACCATCGGCGAAAAGCTGCCCGCCGGGTTCCAGCGCAGCGAGTTCCAGTTGGAGCACGGCTTTGTGGATCAGGTAGTGCCCCGCGACCAGCTGCGCGACACCCTGATCCGGGTGCTGCAGCTTCATGTGGGAGGAAAACACGAATGATCAAGGAAATTCTGGAGCAGCTGGCTCCGCTGGATGCGCAGATCACCGCCCTGAAGGGCAGCGGCGACGACATGGACGCCATCACGGCCCACGCCGCCGAGCTGGCAGAGCTTGCCGTAGAGGAGGACGAGATCCTGCGTGCCTGCGGCCCGCTGACCGCCGAGGACCGGGTCTTTCTGGCCCGGCACCCGGACCGTCCCCACATTGACGAGACCATCTCCGCCCTGTTCACCGACTTCTTTGAGCAGCGGGGCGACCGCCAGTGCAAGGAGGACCCCGCCATTCTGGGCGGTGTGGCCCGCTTCCACGGCATGCCGGTGACCGTCATCGGTCACCGCAAGGGCTCCTCGCTGGAGGAGAATCTGGCCTGCAACTTCGGCATGCCGGGGCCGGAGGGCTACCGCAAGGCCCTGCGCCTGATGAAGCAGGCCGAGAAGTTCGGTCGGCCCATCATCACGTTCATCGACACGCCGGGCGCTTACCCCGGCAAGGACGCCGAGGAGCGCGGCCAGGGCGAGGCCATCGCCCGCAACCTGATGGAGATGAGCGGCCTGACCGTGCCGGTCATCGCCGTGGTCACCGGCGAGGGTTCCTCCGGCGGTGCGCTGGCGCTGGGTGTGGCAAACCACATCCTCATGCTGGAAAACGCCGTCTATTCGGTGCTGAGCCCCGAGGGCTTTGCCAGCATCCTGTGGAAAGATCCTTCCCGCAGCGGCGAAGCCTGCGAGATGATGAAGCTGACCGCGCAGGACCTGTACCGGGACGGCATCGTGGAAGAAGTGATCCCGGAGCCGGTGGGCGGTGCCCAGCGCGGCCACACGGTGCTGTTTGAGCAGCTGGACGCTGCCCTGTGGGCACACCTGAAAACGCTGTGCCGTATGAACGGCAGGGCCCTGGCCGACCAGCGCTACAAGAAATACCGCCAGATCGGAGAAATGAGGAACGCATGAAGGGCTTCCAGCTGATAGCCACCGGCGGGGCGCTGCCCGGCCGGACGGTCACGAACGAAGAGCTCAGCCGCACCGTGGACACCAGTGACGCGTGGATCACCTCCCGCACCGGCATCCGCACCCGGCACTGGTGCACCGCGGACGAATCCGCCGCCACGCTGGCCATTGCCGCCGCAAAACAGGCGCTGCAGCGCAGCGGCCTTGCCCCGGCAGACATCGCCTGCTGCGTGTGTGCCACCCTGTCGGCCCCGGACGCCACTCCCAGTGTGGCCTGTCAGGTACAGGCGGCGCTGGGCCTGCCGGAGAACCGGCCTGCGCTGGACGTCAACGCGGCCTGCTCCGGCTTTTTGTACGGCACTGCCGTAGCGCGGGGCCTGCTGGCCACGCTGGGCGGGCAGTACGCCCTGGTCATCGGGTGCGAAGCCCTTTCCCGCCTGATGGACCCCGCCGACCGCTCCACCTGCGTCCTCTTCGGGGACGGAGCCGGGGCGGCCATCTTCCGGCTGGCCGACACCCCCTTTGCCCTCACGCTGGGGGCCCGGGGCAGCGACGTCCTGCACGCCGGTGGGCCGGACCGGAACGGTTCCGCCCCCATCACCATGGACGGCAAAGCCGTGTTCCGCTTTGCGGTGGATGCCCTGCCCCGCTGCCTGCACACGGTGCTGGACGAGACCGGCAAGACGCTGGACGAGGTAGACTGGGTGGTCTGTCATCAGGCCAACAGCCGCATCATCGACCACTGTGTGCGGGCTCTGCACGCCGACCCGGCCAAATTCTACAAGAACATGGACCGCCACGGCAACACCAGCGCCGCCAGCATCCCGGTAGCCCTGAACGAGCTGGCCGAGACCGGGCAGCTGCAGCCGGGGCAGACGATCGCCTGCATCGGCTTTGGCGGCGGTCTGACCTGGGGCGGCATGATCGTGGAGTATAAGAAATAAAGGCTTCCCCCGAGGGGGAAGCCTTTCGCAGGAAAACTTTATGAAACTTTTAAATGAAATTTTAGGGACCAGATACCCCATCATTCAGGGCGGCATGGCCAACATCGCCACCGGCGAGTTTGCCGCCGCCTGCTCCAACGCGGGAGCGCTGGGCATCATCGGCGCGGGCGGCATGAACGCCGACACCCTGCGCGAGAACATCCGCCGCTGCAAGCAATTGACGGCCAAGCCCTTCGGCGTGAACATCATGCTGATGCACCCGCAGGCCGACGAGTTTGCCAAGATCGTGGTGGAAGAAGGCGTGCAGGTGGTCACCACCGGCGCGGGCAACCCCGGCAAGTATGTTCCCATGTGGAAAGCCGCCGGCATCAAGGTGATCCCGGTGGTGGCAGCGGCCGTGCTGGCAAAGCATCTGGAGCCGCTGGGCATCGACGCCGTCATTGCCGAGGGCACCGAGAGCGGCGGCCATGTGGGCGAAATGACCACCATGGCGCTGGTGCCGCAGGTGGTGGATGCGGTGAGCGTGCCCGTCATTGCGGCGGGCGGCATCGCCGACGGCTGCCAGCTGGCGGCTGCGCTGGCCCTGGGCGCCTGCGGCGTACAGGTGGGCACCTGCCTGCTGGCAAGCGAGGAGTGCCCCATCCATGAGAACTATAAAGCCGCCCTGCTCAAGGCCAAGGACAGTGACACCATCGTCACCGGCCGCAGCGTCGGCGCACCGGTGCGTGTGCTGAAAAACCGCATGAGCCGCGAGTACGTCCGGCAGGAAAAGGCCGGGGCCGACAAGATGGAACTGGAAAAATACACCCTCGGCAGCCTGCGCCGGGCCGTGTTTGAGGGCGACACCACCACCGGCAGCCTGATGGCCGGTCAGGTGGCCGGGATGCTCCACGAGGTGCGCCCCGTGGCCGACATCCTGAACGACCTGTGGGAAGGCGGGAGGCAGCGCATCGCCGCGCTGAACGAGCTATGCTGACCCTTGCCGGAAAGGCCCTGCCCGTGCCCATCCTGCAGGGCGGCATGGGCGTGGGCGTGTCCCTCGGCGGGCTGGCCGGGGCCGTGGCGGCCTGCGGCGGCATGGGGTGCATCTCCACCGCCGATGCGGGCTACCGGGAGCCGGATTTTGCCCGGGACCCGGCAAGCGCCAACCACCGCGCCCTGACCGCTGAGATCCAGAAAGCCAAAGCCCTTGCCAAGGGCGCGGGACTGGTGGCCATCAATGCGATGGTGGCCACCCAGGACTATGCCGCCGCCATCCGCACCGCGGTAGAAGCGGGCGTGGACGCGGTGGTGTCCGGCGCGGGCCTGCCGCTGGAGCTGCCCGGCCTTGTGGGCACGCAGGAGGTGGCCATTGCGCCCATCGTGTCCAGCGCACGGGCCGCTAAGCTCATCCTGCGCCGCTGGGCCAAGGAGTTTGCCCGCACCGCCGACTTTGTGGTCATCGAGGGCTGCAAGGCAGGCGGGCATCTGGGCTTTGCCGAGGCCGACCTGCTGGCAGACCACTGCCAGTCTCTGGACGAAATCCTGCCGGAAGTGCTGGCCGAGGTACAGCCCTATGAGGCGCAGTTCGGCCATGCCATCCCGGTATTCGTGGCGGGCGGCATCTACACCGGGGCCGACATGGCCCACTATACAAAGCTGGGGGCCGCCGGGGTGCAGCTGGCCACCCGGTTCATCCCCACCTACGAGTGCGATGCCAGCCAGACCTACAAGGACGTGCTCCTGGCCGCAAAGCCGGAGGATGTGCGCATCATCCACAGCCCGGTGGGCATGCCGGGCCGGGCGCTGAACACCCCGCTGGTGCAGGCGCTGGCCAAGGGCAAACGCTTTGCGCCCCGGCACTGCGCCCGCTGTTTAAAGACCTGCGACCCCGCCAAGGTGCCCTACTGCATCACCCACGCCCTCATCGAAGCGGTGAAGGGCAATGTGGAAGAGGGGCTGTTCTTCTGCGGGGCCAACGTGGGCCGACTGGACCGGATGTACACCGTCCGGGAACTGATGGACGAATTGACCGCCGAATGGAGGCATGACCTATGAAACTTGCTGTTCTGTATGCCGGTCAGGGTGCCCAGCACCCCGGCATGGGCAAAGAATTTTACGAAAGCTCCCCCGCCTTCCGGGCCGCCTTCGACAGCGCGGCGCTGGATTTTGACCTGCACCGCGTCTGCTTTGAGGACCCGGACGGCGTTCTGAATCAGACCGAATACACCCAGCCCTGCATGGTGGCCTTTGCCTGCGGCGTCACCGCCGTGCTGGCCGAGCATGGCGTGCAGCCCGCTTACGCTGCCGGGCTTTCGCTGGGCGAATACTCCGCGCTGGAAGCTGCCGGGGTGTTCACCGCCAAGCAGGCCATTGAGCTGGCCGCCTACCGGGGCAAAGCCATGGCCGATGCGGCCAAGGGCATCACCTGCGGCATGACCGCCGTGCTGGGCCTGGACCGCACTGCGCTTTCCGCCTGCTGCGAAGAGGCTGCGGCGCTGGGCTGTGTGCAGATCTGCAACTACAACTGCCCCGGCCAGCTGGTCATCGGCGGCGAGAAAGCCGCTGTGGATAAGGCCGCCGAACTGGCCAAAGCCGCCGGTGCCCGCCGCTGCCTTCCGCTGAAGGTGAGCGGCCCCTTCCACACCCGGCTGATGGCCCCCGCCGGGGACGCCCTTGCCGAGCGGTTCAAGACCGAGCGGTTCCGTGAGATGCAGATCCCGGTGCTGTTCAACTGTCTGGGCCGCGAAAAGGCCGACGCGGACACCATCCCGGACCTGCTGGTGAAGCAGGTGCAGAGCAGTGTTTACATGGAGGACACCCTCCGCCGCCTGGGCGCGCTGGGCGTGGACCACATTCTGGAAGTCGGCCCCGGCAGTGCCCTGTCCGGCTTTGTGAAAAAGACCCTGCCCGGCGTGCCGTGCGCATCGGTGGAGACACCGGAGCAGCTGGACGCCGCGCTGGCCGCATGGAGGGACGAAGCATGAGCGAAGAGACTGTGACCCGCGCGGCGGTGGTCACCGGCGGCAGCCGGGGGATCGGCCGGGCGGTGTGTGTGGCACTGGCAAAGCAGGGCTGCAACGTGGTGGTCAACTACTGCCACGGCGCAGAGCCTGCGGAGCAGACGGCAGCGCTCTGCCGCGCCGAGGGCGTGGACGCCGTGGCCGTACAGGCCGATGTTTCCACCGCTGAGGGCTGCAAAACACTGTTTGATGCGGCGGTCAACGCCTTTGGCCGGGTGGATGTGCTGGTGAACAACGCGGGCATCACCCGTGACGGCCTGCTCCTGCGCATGTCTGAGGCCGATTTTGACGCCGTGCTGAACGCAAACCTCAAGGGCGCATTCCTCTGCTGCAAGGAGGCCGCCCGCCGCATGGTGCGCCAGCGGCATGGCCGCATCATCAACCTGTCCAGCGTGGTGGCCCTGCGGGGCAACGCCGGTCAGGCCAACTACGCTGCCAGCAAGGCGGGGCTCATCGGCCTGACCAAGAGCCTGGCCAAGGAGCTGGCAGGCCGGAACATCACGGTGAATGCCGTGGCCCCCGGCCTGATCGAGACCGATATGACCGCCGCCCTGCCGGAAGCCGTCCGCACCGGAATGCTGCACAGCATCCCGGCGGGCCGGGCCGGAAAGCCGGAGGACGTGGCAAACGCCGCGGCATTTTTTGCCGCAGAACAAAGCAGCTATCTCACCGGGCAGGTGCTCTGTGTGGACGGCGGCATGGCAATGTAAAGGAGAACGTTTTCATGGAAAAACGCAGAGTGGTCGTTACCGGTCTGGGCACTGTGAACCCGCTGGGCAACACCGTGGCCGAGAGCTGGGCCGCCGCAAAGGCCGGACAGTGCGGCATTGCCCCCATCACCCAGTTCGATACCGCTGGGTTCAAGTGCAAACTGGCGGCTGAGGTGAAGGGCTTTAACCCGGAAGCGATCGTGGACAAAAAAGAGGCCCGCAAGATGGCCCGCTTTACCCTGCTGGCACTGGCTGCCGCAACCGAAGCCATCCAGGACAGCGGCCTTGATCCCGAAGCCAACGCCAAAACCACCGGCGTCATCCTGTCCAGCGGCATCGGCGGGCTGCCCACCATCGAGGAGCAGCACACCCGCGGCGAGGAAAAAGGCATGGAGAAGGTCAGCCCCTACTTCGTGCCCATGTCCATTGCCAACATGGCGGCGGCCCAGGTGGCCATCCGCTTCGGCCTGAAGGGCATGTGCACCTGCCCGGTCACGGCCTGCGCCGGCGGCACCAACGCCGTGGGCGATGCCTTCCACCGCATCCGCGACGGCTACGAGGACGCCATGGTCTGCGGCGGTGCCGAGAGCTGCATCAGCCCGCTGGGCATCGGCGGCTTTACCAGCATGAAGGCCCTTTCCACCGCCACCGACCCGGATGCGGCCAGCCTGCCCTTTGACGCACGGCGCGGCGGCTTCGTGATGGGCGAAGGCAGCGGTGTGCTGGTGCTGGAAGAGCTGGAGCACGCCAGAGCCCGGGGCGCACACATCTACGCCGAGGTGGTGGGCTACGGTGCCAACTGCGACGCCTACCACTTCACCGCCCCGGCTCCCGGCGGCGCGGGTGCCATCGACTGCATGAAGCAGACCCTGGCCGACGCCGGCATCGCCCCGGAACAGGTGGACCACATCAACGCCCACGGCACCGGCACCCATATGAACGACTCCTGCGAGACCGCTGCCATCCACGCGGTGTTCGGGGAGCACGCCAAGGAGCTGACCGTCGTGAGCACCAAGAGCATGACCGGCCACCTGCTGGGCGGCGCGGGCGGCGTGGAAGCCGTGTTCACGGCACTGGCCCTGCGGGACCAGTTTGCCCCGCCCACCATCCATTACGCGCAGCCCGACCCGGAGTGCGACCTGGACTATGTGCCGAACGTGGGCCGCGCCCAGAACATGACCTACGCATTGAGCAACAGTCTGGGCTTTGGCGGGCACAATGCCTGCATCGCCCTGCGCAGATGGGAGGAGTGAGCCATGGCCGAACCCCGTACCGTGCGCGAAACGCCCAACGCGCTGACCAGTGAGCAGATCGCGGCGATCCTGCCCCACCGCTACCCCTTTGCCCTCGTGGACCGCATCCTGGACTACGAGCCGGGCCAGTGGGCCATCGGCCGCAAGTGCGTGAGCCGCAATGAGGAATTTTTCTGCGGGCACTTCCCCGGCCAGCCGGTGATGCCCGGCGTGCTCATTCTGGAAGCGCTGGCCCAGACCGGTGCCGTGGCCGCCCTCAGCCTGCCCGAAAACAAGGGCAAGCTGGCTCTGTTCGGCGGCATCAAAAATGCCCGCTTCCGCAAGCAGGTCACCCCCGGCGATGTGCTCACCCTGCACTGCGAGCTGGTGGAACAGCGCGGCCCGGTGGGCGTGGGCAAGGCCTCGGCCTATGTGGACGGCAAATGTGCCGCCACTGCAGAGCTGACCTTCGTGCTGACCGACGCACCGTAAATCAAAACAAAAAAGGCTCCCCCTTGCGGAGGAGCCGGGACGCAGGCCTGCGGTGCGGGTCTGCGCTTTTTTATTCGGAATAGTGAGCCAGGAAGCGGCGGGTGCGCTCTTCCTGCGGGTGCTCGATGAGCCGCCGGGCCGGGCCCTGCTCCACCACCACGCCGCCGTCCATGAACAGGATGCGGTCGGCCACGTCACGGGCAAAGTTCATCTCGTGGGTCACGATGATCATGGTGGTCTTGCGGTCGGCAAGGTCCCGCAGAACGCGCAGCACCTCGCCGGTCAGCTCCGGGTCCAGCGCGCTGGTAGGCTCGTCGAAGCAGAGGATATCCGGGTGCAGGGCCAGGGCCCGGGCAATGGCCACCCGCTGCTGCTGGCCGCCGGACAGCTGATGCGGGTAATGGCCCGCCCGTTCCGACAGGCCCATCTGGGCCAGAAGCTCCTTCGCCTGCTGCTCCAGCTGGGCGTGGATGGCCTTTTTGTTGGCCTTGTAGTCCGGGCGCTCCTTGGCCAGCAGCTCCCCGGCCAGCATCACGTTCTGCAATGCCGTATACTGCGGGAACAGGTTGAAGTTCTGGAACACCAGACCGAAGTGCAGGCGCTTTTTGCGCACCTCGCTCTCCCGCTGGGTGGCGGGGTCGGCGGCGTCCCACATGGTCTCGCCGTTCACCTTGATGACACCGGTGTCCGGCCGCTCCAGAAAGTTCAGGCAGCGCAGCAGGGTGGTCTTGCCGGAACCGGACGAACCGATGATGGCCAGCGCCTCGCCCTGTTCCAGGGTCAGCGAGATATCCTTTAAAACGTGTGTCTCTCCGAAATCCTTCCCGATGCCGGAGGCTTCCAATAATGCCATGATTCAAAACCTCCTCAGCAGCGGAAATAATCCAGCTTTTTCTCAAGCCAGCCAAACAGCAGGGTGAGAGCCCCCACGAACACCAGGAAGAAGATCGCCGTGGAGAACAGCGGCCAGATCAGGCCCTTTGCGCTGTACTCCTTGGCCATCATGATGATCTCCTTGTTGGCGATGGTGTTGGCCAGCGAGGTGTCCTTGACCAGGGTGATGATCTCGTTGCCCATGGGCGGCAGGATGCGCTTGATCACCTGCAGCAGCGTCACCTTAAAAAAGATCTGGGTCTTGGTCATGCCCAGCACCTGCCCGGCCTCGGTCTGGCCCTTGGGCACTGCCTCGATGCCGCCGCGGTAGATCTCGGAGAAGTAGCAGGCATAGTTGATGGCAAAGGCCACCACCGCTGCCACCATGCGGCCGCCGGAGCCGGAGGGCCAGGGGTTCGCCATGCCCAGCAGGCCGGGGCCCAGATAGATGACAATGATCTGCAGCATGAGCGGCGTGCCGCGGATGACCCACACAAAGGTCTTGACCGCGCCGGACAGCACCTTGCAGCGGCTCATGGAGCCAAAGGCCACCACAAGCCCCAGCGGCAGCGCAAACAGCAGGGTCAGGGCAAACAGCTCACAGTTGAGCAGGAACGCGCCGGAAAGGCGCCCAAGGATCACAGACACAACAACACACCCATCACATCAGATTTTTTAAACGGTCAACAGGCTCGCCCTCTCAGGCGCTTACGCGCCAGCTCTCCCAAAGGCAGAGCCAAGAACACAGCGGCAAGGCCCTTGCCTCCCCCTTTGGGGGAGGTGGCATTGCGCAAGCAATGACGGAGAGGGCGAGGACGCTAAAACCAACGTTATCCTTTTTATTTCTCAGTCCGCCAGGGCCAGATCGTACTTGTCGGCCAGGGCCTGCATGGTGCCGTCCGCCTTCAGCTCGTCAAAGGCGGCATCCACGGCGGCGGCCGCGTCGCTGCCCTTGCGGAAGGCCACGCCGTATTCTTCGGCGTTCAGCTCGTCCACGATCTTCAGGCTGGCGTAGTCGGTGCCCGCGCCGATCATGGCATTGGCCAGGGTCAGGTCCAGCACAGCGGCATCGGCGGTGCCGGCGGCCACTTCCATCAGGCAGTCGGTCTGCACGCTCTTGGAGACGTAGTCGGCCTTGGACAGGTTCTCGTCGCCCTGAATGGCGGCTTCACCGGCGGAACCGGCCTCGGCCACCACGGTCTTGTCCGCCAGATCGGCGGTGGAGGTGTAGTCGGTGCCGTCCTTCACCACAACGACCTGTGCGTTCTTGGCGTAGGCCTTGGTGGTGGCGGTGTTGGCCATGATATCCTCGGTGAGGGTCATGCCGTTCCAGATGCAGTCGATGCTCTTGGCGTCCAGCTCCACCACCTTGGTGTCCCAGTTGATCTCCACGAACTCCGGCTCCACGCCCAGCTTCTCGCACACGGCGGTGGCAAGCTCGGTGTCAAACCCGGTAAAGTTGCCGTCGGCGTCGGTGTAGTTCATGGGCTCGTAGACGGTGTAGCCAATGACCATCTTGCCCTTGCCCTTGATCTCGTCCAGGTCGCTCTGTGCTGCGGCGGTGCTGCCGGACGCGGCAGAAGATGCAGAAGCGGCGGTGGAAGCGGATGCGGCACCGCCGCAGGCGGCAAGACCCAGAGCGGCCACGCCGAGACCGGCGGCCATCAGAAAGCTGCGACGAGAAATGCGTTTCATATACAGGTTCCTCCCTCAATGTTCCACCGGGCTGTGCTCCGGCGGCTCCCTCTCTTTTATCACTTTGCAGTGCTAAAGCGTTAAACTGTGGCTATAGAATACCTCATTCCGGGCCGTTTGGCAAGAGGAAATGCACAATTTTTGCAATCTGACGGTTCCGTCCGCCTGCAAAAGGGTGTTTTTGGCAGTTCTGTGCAAAAAAGAAACACAAAAAAGCCATCGCCTTTGCATTTCTGCATCAACGATGGCTTCATGTTGGAGCGGCCGACGAGGCTCGAACTCGCTACCTCCACCTTGGCAAGGTGGCGCTCTACCAGATGAGCTACGGCCGCATACTGATAACGTTTTTTTGCGTTATCGGGGCCCCCGCAAAGATTTGCGAAGCAAAGGTTTGTGGGGAGAAGGAGAAAATCTGGTATTCATCACAGAAGTCTTGCTTGCAAGACTTCCCGATGAATGACAGGATTTTCGACGTGGTGCCTCCGATCGGAATCGAACCAATGACACGGGGATTTTCAGTCCCCTGCTCTACCGACTGAGCTACAGAGGCATAACCGGTGCATTTGTCCCTGCACCCTCCCAAATCCTCTCGGAATTGGGGCCCCCGCAAATGTTTGCGCAGCAAAGATTTGCGGGGAAGAGGAGGAATTTCAGCGTTTGCTACGGCGGCTCTGCGTGCAGAGCTGCCAGGCAAACCGCTGACATTCCGACGAAGCGACCCGGATCGGGCTCGAACCGACGACCCCCAGCGTGACAGGCTGGTGCTCTA
>OGZF01000319.1_pt1 | contig 46386 bp, 53 predicted proteins | sample 1576771 | NCBI WGS metagenome assembly OGZF01 (sample SAMEA3541536, study PRJEB24748) | human gut metagenome | biome: human gut; feature: human-associated habitat; material: faeces | place: China | collected 2012
ATGCGTAGCATCGGCAAAATCCCGTTGCTGGGCACACGTGTGTGAACAGTAACGAAAATACAGAATAAAGAAACGGTTCTTATGATATACTGTAGCAATGAGATCAGACAGGAAGCAGTATGAATCGGAACCGGACGCATCACAGAGGAAGAACTGTCTTTTTGTGCGCCGCCATCTGCCTGTGCATGGCAGGATTGGCGGGGAGACTGTTCTTCCTCATGCTGTATAAAGCGGATTATTACAGCCAGATGGCGGAGGAGCTGCATCAGCGGGAGCGCAGTATCAAAGCGCCGCGCGGGCGGATCCTTGACCGGAACGGAACGGTGATTGCTGATAACCGGACTGTGTGTACTATCTCAGTGATTCATAATCAGGTAAAAGATCCGGAGACAGTTATCCGGGTTTTAAGCGAAGAACTGGGACTTCCGGAGGCGGAGGTGCGGAAAAAGACGGAAAAGCGATCTTCCAGGGAGGTGATCCAGTCCAATGTAGAGAAAACGCGGGGCGATGCGATCCGGGCAAGGCGCCTGGAGGGGGTCAAGGTGGATGAGGACTATAAACGATATTATCCATATGGACGTCTGGCATCGAAAGTGCTGGGATTCACCGGGGGAGATAATCAGGGGATCATCGGTCTGGAAGTACAGTATGAGAAGTATTTAAAGGGCACGGATGGCAAGATCCTGACGCTCACGGACGCGGCGGGGATCGAGCTGGAAAATGAGGCGGAGGATCGCATCGAGCCGGAGGCAGGGCGGGATCTGCAGGCGAGTCTGGATGTCAATATCCAGATGTACGCGGAACAGGCGGCGTACCAGACGATGCAGAAAAAGAATGCGAACCGCGTCTCGATCATCGTGATGAACCCGAAGAACGGGGAAATCTATGCAATGGTAAATGCACCGGAGTTTTCATTGAATGAGCCGTTTGAGCTGGTGACAGATAAAAAAAACGAAGATTCAGAAACAGAAGAAGACATATCCTGGAAGAATGAAGTGCAGTCACACGCAGCATCAGCGCAAAATAAACAAGCTCTCCTCAATCAGATGTGGCGCAATCCCTGTTTAAATGATACATACGAACCGGGATCTACATTCAAAATTGTGACTGCCGCTGCGGGACTGGAGGCGGGCGTGGTCAACCTGACTGACCAGTTTTCCTGCCCGGGATTTCGGATCGTGGAAGATCGGAAGATTCGGTGTCACAAGGTGGGCGGACACGGCGGGGAGACGTTTTTACAGGGAATGATGAATTCCTGCAATCCTGTTCTGATCGATGTCGGGCAGCGGCTGGGACCGGAGCGGTACTATCAGTATTTTAAGCAGTTTGGTCTGCTGGGAAAGACTGGGATTGATCTGCCGGGTGAGGCGGGGACGATCATGCACCAGCCGGATCAGATCGGACCGGTGGAGCTGGCGACCGTCTCTTTTGGGCAGTCGTTTCAGATCACGCCGATCCAGCTCATTACAACGGCGTCCTCCCTGATCAACGGAGGCACGCGCATCACACCGCACATCGGTATCCGCGCCGTGCGGGCAGATGGTCAGGCAGTCCACGTGTTTGCCTATCCAAAAGGGGAGAGAATCTTATCGGAGCAGACGAGTGAGACGCTGCGTTATATTCTGGAACAGGTGGTGGCGGAGGGGAGTGGAAAAAACGCCCGGATCGAGGGCTACCGGATCGGCGGAAAGACGGCAACCTCGGAGAAACTTCCAAGGAGCCGGAAAAAATATATTTCCTCATTTTTAGGGTTTGCACCGGCGGACGATCCGCAGGTGATCGCGCTCATCACCATCGATGAACCGGAAGGAATCTACTATGGCGGGACGATTGCCGCCCCGGTGATCCGCGATCTGTTTGAGGTCATTTTGCCGTATCTGGGGGTGGAGAAAAGAGGTTGATTATTCCCCTAAAAAGACGTATACTATTGAAGTGTATAATTTGAGGAACTATCTCTGTATACATAGGAAGATAAGTTAGAGGTGTGACATGGTAAATGAAACAATACTGGCGGTTATCATCGCATTTGTGGTCAGCGCAGTGCTGTGCCCGATCGTGATACCGTTTCTCCACAGGTTGAAATTCGGACAGCAGGTGCGCGATGACGGACCGCAGACGCATCTGAAAAAGCAGGGAACCCCGACGATGGGCGGTCTGGTAATTCTTTCCAGCATCATCATTACGTCTCTGCTCTATATCCGGGATTATCCGAAGATCATTCCGGTGCTGTTTATGACCGTTGGATTCGGCGTGGTTGGATTTCTGGACGATTACATCAAGATCGTGATGAAACGTTCGGAGGGCTTAAATCCGATCCAGAAGCTGATCGGACAGTTTGTGATCACAGGTATTTTTGCCTATTATATTGTAACCTCACCGGACATCGGAACAGGGATGCTGATTCCATTTACCGGCAAGTATTTACAGCTTCCGGTCTGGCTGTTTGTACCGGCACTGTTCTTCATCATTCTGGGAACTGACAATGGCGTGAACTTCACAGATGGTCTGGACGGCCTGTGCACCAGTGTGACGATTCTGGTAGCAACGTTCTTTACGATCGTGGCGATCGGGGAGAACAGCGGCATTAGCCCGATTACCGGCGCAGTAGTTGGAAGTCTTCTGGGCTTTCTTCTGTTCAATGTCTATCCGGCGCGTGTGTTTATGGGCGATACCGGTTCACTGGCACTCGGCGGTTTTGTCGCTTCCAGTGCCTTTATGATGCAGATGCCGATCTTTATCGCGATCGTGGGTCTGATTTATCTGGTGGAAGTATTATCTGTTATTATTCAGGTAACCTATTTTAAGAAGACGGGCGGAAAGCGCTTTTTCAAGATGGCGCCGATCCATCATCATTTCGAGCTCTGCGGATGGTCTGAGACCAGGGTCGTAGGCGTATTTTCGATTATTACGGCAATCCTTTGCCTTATAGCATACTTAGGATTATAGGAGGAAGATTATGAGTCAGAAAGTATTAGTAGCAGGAACAGGTATCAGCGGTATTGCAGCTGCAAAGCTCCTTCTCTCAAAAGGCGGAGAGGTAGTGCTTTACGATGGCAATGAAAAACTGGATCCAGAGGAGCTGAAAAAGAAATTTGACGAAGGCGCGACGATCACGTTCGTCCTCGGAGAGCTGAAAAAGACGGATTTGTTAGGCGTGGAGCTGGCAATTTTAAGCCCGGGCATCCCGACCGATGCACCGTTTGTAGAGATGATTCGTGAAACCGGTATTCCGATCTGGGGCGAGATGCAGCTTGCATATCACTGTGCCAAAGGACGTATGGCAGCCATTACCGGCACGAACGGAAAGACAACGACGACTTCCCTGACCGGCGAGATCATGAAGTCATTCTATGACAGCGTATTTGTAGTTGGAAATATCGGTGAGCCGTTTGCATTCCATGCATTGGAGACAACGGATGAGACCGTAACCGTCGCAGAGGTATCGAGCTTCATGCTGGAGACCATGACCGATTTCCACCCGAATGTAAGCGCTATTTTAAATATTACCCCGGATCATCTGGATCGTCATAAGACGATGGAATGCTACATCGAGACGAAAGAGAGCATTACCAAGAACCAGAAAGAGGGCGATGTCTGCGTCCTGAACTATGAGGATCCGGTACTGCGTGAATTTGGTGAGACTTTAAAAGACATCAAGGTGGTATATTTTTCCAGTCTGCGTACCCTGAAACAAGGTTTCTACCTGAAAGAGGATGAGATTGTATACAACGACGGCGAGAAAGAGACCGTGATTGTCAATATCCACGATCTGAAGTTACTTGGCCGTCATAACCATGAAAATGTTATGGCAGCGGTTGCTATCAGTATGAACATGGGCGTTCCGCTGGAGAAGATCCAGAAGGTGATCAAGGAATTCAAGGCAGTTGAACACCGCATTGAGTTCGTAACCGAGCGTTTCGGCGTCAAATACTACAACGATTCCAAGGGAACCAACCCGGATGCAGCGATGCAGGCGATCAAGGCGATGCCGGGACCGACCTTATTAATTGCAGGCGGATATGATAAGCATTCCGAGTTTGACGAGTGGATCGAGAGCTTTGGCGGAAAGGTACGCTATCTGGTGCTGATCGGCCAGACCCGCGACAAGATTGCCGAGTGTGCAAAACGCCACGGCTTCAATGATATCATGTACGCGGAAGATCTGCAGGAGGCTGTACAGGTATGTGCATCCTACGCAAATCCGGGCGATAACGTCCTGCTTTCACCGGCATGTGCAAGCTGGGGGCAGTTCAAGAACTTTGAAGAGCGCGGACGCAAATTCAAAGAGTTTGTGAGAAATTTGTAATACCAAGGTTCAAAGGTCGGAAATCCGACGCAAGATTGCTTGCAGGAGGAATTGTGACTTTTGAGAATTGCGGAGTGCAAAGCACGCAGCAATTCGGTATTGGAAGAATAAAGGTTACTGGGCACGTATGCGTGAACAGTAACGAATAAAGGCTTAATGTATTTAAGGGGGCTGTCGCAGCCGGCATTTGTCTGCGGCAGCCCTGATTTGAAGGAAAAACTGCCGTTTACAGGCAGAATTTCGAAACTGTAACAACAAAAAGCAGGGGAGTGGAAGTATGCCGGAACCGGGAAAAATTAAAAAGAAAAAACCACATCGGTTTTATGATTACAGTCTGCTGTTTACCATCATTTTCCTGACGGTATTCGGACTGATCATGATTTACAGCGCGAGCTCCTATAAGGCGCAGCTTGATTACGGCAATCCGGGATATTTTATGCTTCGTCAGGCGGGCATCGCGGGTGTCAGCTTTGTTGCGATGTATATCGTCTCCAAGATAGATTATCACTGGTTTGCGCGGTTTGCGATGCTGGGATATATCGTTTCATATGTGACGCTGCTTCTGACGCGTTTTACACCTCTGGGCGTGGCATCGCATGGTAAGAAGCGCTGGCTGCGCCTGGGACCGCTCCAGTTCCAGCCGACCGAGATTGTCAAGATTTCCCTGATTCTGCTTCTGGCGGTTCTGATTGCCAATCTGGGCGTGCGGATCAACCAGCTGCGGGCAGTCGGATTTATCGTGGCGCTGTCGGCGCCGCTGGCACTTTTAGTTACGGCGAACAACTTAAGTTCTGGTATCATCATCTGCGGCATCGTGTTTGTGATGCTGTTTGTGGCGTGCAAGATCAAATGGCCGTTTTTTCTCTGCATCGGAGGCGGCGTTGGACTTCTGGCGGTCGCCCCCTATATAGGGCATTTGCTGGTAAAGCTCCATATCCTGAAGGATTATCAGCTGGGACGAATCAATGTCTGGGTCAACCCGGTGCAGTATGCACGTTCCGGCGGTTATCAGGTGCTCCAGGGTCTGTACGCGATCGGTTCCGGCGGTCTGTTTGGAAAGGGACTGGGCGAGAGTCTCCAGAAGCTCGGTTTCGTGCCGGAGGCGCAGAATGATATGATTTTTTCGATTATCTGTGAGGAATTAGGTCTGTTTGGCGCGATTTCGGTCATTCTGATTTTCATGTTTATGATTTACCGCTTCATGGTAATTGCTGGAAATGCACCGGATCTGATGGGTGCGATGATCGTGATCGGCGTGATGGCACACATCGCGATTCAGGTTATCTTAAATATCGCGGTTGTTACGAATACGATCCCGAACACGGGTGTTACGCTGCCGTTTATCAGTTACGGAGGTACGTCCGTCATGTTCCTGATGCTGGAGATGGGGATGGTGTTAAGCGTCTCGAACCAGATTAAGCTGGAGCAGTAGGAATATTTGGCGGAGTTACATATTTACTTCGGGAAATATAGAAAATGAGAACCATTTTCTCTCGTTGGCATATAATAATACATAGATGCCGGTGGGAGGGGATTGTTTGGCTTTCATCGAGATTCACGGACCGTGCCGGATTCAGGGCGGACTCACGGTGCAGGGGTCGAAAAATGCAGTTTTGCCGATGATGGCGGCGTCAGTGTTAAACCGCGGAATTACCGTGCTTGAAAATGTCCCCAGAATACAGGATGTGTTCTGTATGATGGGGATTCTTGATTCTCTGGGATGCCGGTGTGCGTTGCACGGAAACCGTCTGGAAATCGATACTTCGAAGATGAATGGCTGGCGGATCGAGCAGAAAGCGATGGGGAAAATGCGCTCGTCCATTATGCTTTTGGGAGCGCTCCTGGGACGCTTTTGCGAGGCGGGGGTCTACAGCCCCGGCGGATGTATGATCGGAAAACGTCCAATCGACTGGCATTTGCGGGCACTCCGTGCGCTGGGCGCGGAAATACAGGAACCGGAGTCGGACGGCTTCCTGCATGCACAGACAACGGGACTTCGCGGGGCAGAGATTATTTTTCCGTTCCCGAGTGTCGGCGCGGTGGAAAATGCCCTGTTTGCCGCTGTGGCAGCGGTGGGGCGGACGGTTCTGCGGGGATGCGCGCGGGAACCGGAGATTGGACAGCTGTGCCATTTCCTAAATGGTATGGGGGCATCGATCCGGGGGATCGGGACGGATGCGCTGATCATAGAAGGCGGATTGCCGCTTCATGACAGCCGGTTTGTGATCGGCGGCGACCGGATCGTAGCCGGGACCTATCTTCTTGCCGCTGCGTCCTGCAGCGGTGAGGTGATCGTGGACGGCGTGCAGACACAGGAGCTGCGTGCATTGACCGGGGTGCTGGAGCATATGGGCGTTTCGCTTTATCAGGAACCGGAACTTATATATGTACACAGCGGACAGCGCCTGCGGGCGGTATCGGTGAAAACCGGACCGTATCCGGCGTTTCCGACCGATCTGCAGCCGTTTTTGATGGCGGCGCTGTCACGGGCAGATGGAACCAGTATGCTGCGGGAGACGGTATTTGAAAACCGGTTTGGCACAGCGGCGGAGCTTCAAAAAATGGGGGCGAACATCGAATGTAGCGGGAACATTGCCCGGATTGACGGAGTGGAAACCTTGCGGGGAGCTTTGGTGCGTGCCCGCGATCTGCGGGGCGGCGCAGCCCTGACGGTGGCAGCCCTGGGGGCGGACGGATGGACCAGAGTATCAGAATGTGAACATATTGAGCGGGGATATGAAGATATTTGCCGGGACTTGCGGGCATTAGGAGCAGAGATCCGGCGCCGGGAGGATGATGGAGATAGAGAAGATACAGATTGAAAAAAAGACAGAGGAAAAGGTATGGCGCCGCCGTGGAAAAAAACATATCTGGATCACGGCGGCAGCACTTCTTGTGGCAGCCGCGTTTTTTGTCGGTCTGTCGCTGCTTCAGATTAATACAATCCATGTCAGTGGAAACCGGCAATATACGGCAGAGCAGATAGAGGCGTCTATTTTCGATTCGCGGCTGAGCCGGAATCCGGTGTTCTGCTATATGCAGTACCGCTTCCGGCCGCACAAGTCAATTCCGTTCGTGCAGGATTACAAGCTGGTGTTCCGCAGCCCGTCGGACGTGGAGGTGATCGTCTACGAGAAGAGTGTGGTTGGTTACGTTTCCTACATGAACAGCCGGATGTATTTTGACAAGGACGGCATCATTGTGGAGAGCACAAGCGAGACATTGCCGGGTGTGCCGAAGATTGCCGGACTTTCCTTTGGACATATCGTGCTGCATCAGCCGCTGCCGGTCGAGGATATCAGCGTTTTCAACGAGATTCTGAACCTGACGCAGGTACTGTCGGTCAACGAGGTTGCGGTGGACGAGATCCGTTTTAATAAGGAAAAGGAAGCGACGCTTCAAATCAGGAGCTTGAAGGTTGAGCTGGGAAGCAACAGTGAGATGAACGGGAAACTTTCGGAGCTGACGGATATTCTGCGGGATTATCCGGATCTGTCCGGAACCCTCTATCTGGACAGCTACGATGAATCGAATGCAAATCCGATGTACCGGTTTGATAAAAACTAGGAAGAATCGGCATAATCCGTTACTGGCACGTATGTGTGAACAGTAACATTGTGACTGGTTTATTGAAAATTTATAAAAGAAACGATTGATTTTTTGCTGAAAATCAAATATAGTATTAGGTAGGCTAGATTTAAAAGACCCTAATTTTAGTATAAAGATGATAAAACCGGAACAGATGGGAAAATGAAGGAGGAAGTATCTTGTTAGAGATAAAGATAAATGAAGCAGAGAACTCTGCCAGAATTATAGTAGTAGGTGTCGGCGGAGCCGGTAACAACGCTGTCAACCGTATGATCGATGAAGATATTGCCGGTGTAGAATTTATCGGTATCAATACAGATAAGCAGGCACTGCAGTTCTGCAAGGCGTCCACAGCTATGCAGATTGGTGAGAAGCTGACCAAGGGACTTGGTGCAGGCGCAAAGCCGGAGATCGGTGAGAAAGCAGCTGAGGAAAGCCAGGAAGAGCTGGCACAGGCTCTCAAGGGTGCAGATATGGTATTCGTTACCGCAGGTATGGGCGGCGGTACCGGTACAGGTGCAGCTCCGGTTATTGCACGTATCGCAAAAGATATGGGCATCCTGACGGTCGGCGTTGTCACAAAGCCGTTCCGTTTCGAGGCAAAGACCCGTATGAGCAATGCGCTCAATGGTATCGAAAAACTGAAAGCAGCTGTCGATACTCTGATCGTTATCCCGAATGATAAACTTCTTGAGATCGTAGACCGCCGTACCACGATGCCGGATGCACTGAAGAAAGCAGATGAGGTTCTTCAGCAGGCAGTACAGGGTATTACCGACCTGATCAATGTTCCGGGTCTTATCAATCTTGACTTTGCAGATGTTCAGACCGTTATGGTGGACAAGGGTATCGCTCATATCGGTATCGGTCATGCGAAGGGTGATGACAAAGCACTTGAGGCTGTTAAGCAGGCTGTATCCAGCCCGCTGCTTGAGACAACCATCGAGGGTGCAAGCCACGTTATCATCAATATTTCCGGCGATATCAGCCTGATCGAGGCAAATGACGCAGCCAGCTATGTACAGGAGCTTGCAGGCGACGATGCCAATATCATCTTCGGTGCGATGTACGATGAGAATGCACAGGATGAGGCGACGATCACTGTTATTGCGACTGGACTGGATTCCCACGGTGTGAACACACCGGTCGCAAAAGCGATGACTGAGTTCAAGACTCCGTTCAAGGCAAAGACGACTGGCAATACATACGCTCAGCCGGCAGCACAGACTGCAGCGGCAGCGCAGCCGACCTACAAGGCACCGACCTTCCGTGCACCATCTGCAGCAGCACCGGCACAGCCAGTCGCTCCGAAGGAAGCACCGCAGTCGGCACCGGCACAGCCGTTCCGCCCGATGCGCCAGGAAACACAGATCAATATTCCGGATTTTCTGAGAAATAAGAAATAATATAAGAGTGAGAGATGAACTGCTCTTGCTTTAGCAAAAATACAAAATATATACAGAAGCAGTTGTTTTTGGAAGAGACACGCATTAGAAGTAAAAATTTCTGATGCGTGTTTTTTTGTGTAATAGGAAATTCCTTGGAATCCCCTATTACACAAAAAGGCACATTCTTTTTTATCGTCGATTCAGACCTTCGACTTATGTCGAATCTATTCAAATTTTACGTTTTTCCCCCGATTTTTGGCGATCAAAACAGGCGTTTTGCACCCTCGGTTTGACAAATTTTGCGGAACTTTTTTCTTATAATATCCCGTGTCGGACAGAAAGGTGGGAAGAGACAGTGACCTATCGTGTGTATGCGGATGTCATCCTGCTGCAAAATCTGGCAGCGGATTTCCTGCTTCTGTCGGTGGTGAAGAATTGCCTGCGTCTGCCGGAACGCCGGTATGGGCGGTTGGCAGGGAGTCTTCTGGGAGCCGTGTATGCGTTAGGAATGGTGTTAGCTCCGGTTCCGCTGGGATATGCCGGGCGGATGCTCCTAAGCGCCACGATGAGCGTGCTGATGGCATGGACGGCATTTTCCATCCGTAGGAAGTCGGAGGCGGCAGAAGCTGCGATCGGGCTTTACATAGCATCTATGCTGGCGGCTGGCTGCATGGAACTGGTTCAGCCGCTTGGAATACGGGCGAATCTTCTGTTCTGGCTGTTTACCGCGGGGGGCAGTTTTCTGATTCCATCTGCGGTGTGGCGGTTTGGTATGCAGCGGTGTATGAAGCTGGAACACCAGTACGCGGTAACGCTTTTTAACAAAGGCAGGGAGCGGCATGTGCAGGCGATTCTCGACACAGGCAACCATCTGACGATGCCGCTTTCGGGGCGTCCGGTGCAGGTGCTGGATGCGTGTGCGGCAGAGAGATTTTTTTCCTGGGAGGACGGTGTCCAATACATCCCATTTCGGAGTGTCGGAAAGGGCGGCGGCGTGATTCCGGCATATCAGGCGGAGCGGATGGAAGTGTCCGGTCAGGGCGGTATGCGGGTGATTGAGAAGCCGTGGATTGCCATTTCACAGGAGGCGCTGTCGCAGAAGGGCGAGTATCAGATGCTGCTCAATGAAAAATATTGGTTGTGAAGAAAACCATGCAGACAATCGAACCATAGCGAACAACATAAGGGGGAAAGCGTATGTTTATAAAAGTTTCAGTTCCAGGTCAGTTTCGTTTAAAAATGATGCCGTCGTTCCGGTCATTTCTGATGCACCGGGACGGGGAAGTTCATTATATCGGGGGAACCGATATCCTTCCGGCACCGTTTGACAGTGTGCGGGAGGCGGAGGTTTTAAGAAAATTTGGAACCAGTGAGGATAAAGAGGCGCGTTCGGCGCTGATCGAACACAACCTGCGCCTGGTGGTCTACATAGCAAGAAAGTTTGACAACACCAGCGTGGGCGTGGAAGATCTGATTTCGATCGGGACGATCGGTCTCATCAAGGCGATCAACACGTTTGACGTGGATAAAAATATTAAGCTGGCGACCTATGCATCCCGTTGTATTGAAAATGAGATTCTGATGTATCTCCGGAGAAATAATAAGACGAAGCTCGAGGTTTCGATCGATGAGCCGTTGAATGTGGACTGGGATGGAAATGAATTGCTTCTGTCGGATATTTTGGGAACGGATGAGGATATTATTTACCGGGATCTGGAGGATGAGACAGAGCGGAAACTGTTGAATGCGGCGATCGACCGCCTGAATCCGCGGGAACAGAAAATCGTGAAGCTGCGCTTTGGTCTGGGGAGAGAGCAGGAAGATGAAATGACCCAGAAGGAGGTTGCCGACCTTCTGGGTATCTCGCAGTCATACATATCGAGGCTGGAAAAGAAGATTATGAAACGCCTCAAGAAAGAAATTTCGCAGCAATGCGGTCTATACACCAGCCGATAAGTGCTGGAAGAAACAGACCGATCAGGATGTAAAACGGACCCATTTCATAGCGGAAGGAGACCGGGAAGTTGGAGAGCGTTTCCGGTATTTCCTTCAAAATGAAGCGGGCATAGGCAAAATCGATCAGCTTGAACAGCGTGAAATGAATCGCCATAATGTCAAAGGAATGGCGTCCTAAAAAGGCAAGGACCTTTGCCAGCGGTCTGATGCGCTCGGACAGGTCGGAGAGCGAAAGAACGAAGTAAATTCCAATGATGGAGATCGGATAAAATAAGACGCCCGGAATGTGCATGCTTGCCAGATCGATGAAAATGTGAAGCTTTGTGTTCGTCAGGTGCAGAAGCAGGGCGCTTATCAGGCAGCCGTACCAGACCGTATAGTGGCGGAAATTGGAGAAAAACTGCTGCATCAGCCAGGCGATGAGATAGACCGGAACAACGAGCAGCGCCGCCTGCAGATTGTAAGGGAGCGGGCAGCTTCTCATATTTAAGAAGACACCGGCAAGGCCAATCAGGATGCATGCAAATGCACATACAGGAAGCTTGACATTATCTTTCCGGGTAAAGCGGGCAGCTGCGCGTCCAAACCAGACGCATCCGGCAAAGAGTCCGGAGGACACCAGCCAGACCGGCAGAAACCAGAGGGCACCCTGAACCTGTTCCGGTGAGTTGAAGGAAAGACTGCTCATCCATGCCGTAAGCATTCTGGTATGGTTGTAAAGTTCCTGTCCCGCATAGAGCCTGTGCGTCACAAAAAAGTTGTGGAGCAGGACAAAAAACAGCGTGTAGAACATATACCTGGGCCATGCACCGGCGAGACGGGAGCCGAAGTAGAGAAACGGCGTATCCCCGTATTTCGTTTCATTATAAAAATAGCCTGTGATAAAGAAAAACAGCGCCAGGTGGAACAGATAGACGAACGCACCGGCGAAATATCCGGTATGCCCCAGCACGATCGCAATAATGCCCCATCCCTTTACGATATCCCAGTAGAGGGAACGGGCTTTTTTTTGTGTGTTCATGAATGGATCTCCTTGTGGTTGAATTCTATTTTCTATAAATAATATTGATCGTAAAACCCCTGAAAATATATTTTACTATGGAACGGCAGAAAAGGCAAGAAATTGGAATGAGTGAAAACGGTTCTCATTTGTCCGGGTATAAATGAGCTTTGAATTGTCCATTCTAATGTATAGGTGACAAAACAAAAATCAAAACGATTCAACCGTTTGCGTTGATCGTCCATCATACGGAGGGAATGGAAATGCCGGTCTATAAAGTGGAAATCTGCGGGGTCAATACATCCAAGCTGCCTCTTTTAAGTAATGAGGAGAAAGAAGAACTGTTTCGCCGGATTCTAAAGGGCGATCGGGAGGCAAGAGAACAGTATATCAAGGGGAATCTGCGGCTGGTGCTCAGTGTAATACAGCGCTTTTCGGGCAGCCGGGAAAATGTGGACGATCTGTTCCAGATTGGCTGTATCGGCCTCATCAAGGCGATTGATAATTTTGATATTACCCAGAATGTCCGTTTTTCGACGTATGCGGTTCCGATGATCCTGGGGGAGGTGAAACGGTATTTGAGGGATAACAATTCAATCCGGGTCAGCCGGTCGCTCCGCGATACGGCATACAAAGCGATCTATACCCGTGAAAATCTGCTGAAAAAGCAGTCAAAGGAGCCGACACTCTGCGAGATTGCCAAAGAATTGGGAGTCAGCAAAGAGGAGATTGCGTATGCGCTCGATGCTATCCAGAGCCCGGTCAGCCTGTACGAACCGGTCTATACGGACGGCGGCGATCCGCTCTACGTGATGGATCAGCTCAGTGACAAGAAAAATTCAGAGGAACATTGGGTCGAGGATCTGTCGCTGGGGGAGGCGATGCAGCGCCTGCCGGACCGGGAACGCCGCATTATTGATATGCGCTTTTTTGAGGGAAAGACCCAGACAGAGGTTGCCGAAGAAATCCATATTTCGCAGGCGCAGGTGTCACGGCTGGAGAAGAGTGCGTTAAAAAGCATGAAGCATTATTTGAGCTGAATGTTGATAGGGATTGTGTTATAGGGATTGTGTGAGATTCTTCTGATTGATTGTTTGGCGGCTCTGTGTTAAAATATAGGAGATATAGTCTGCAAAAAGAATCTGAAAATCAAGCAGATGACTGTTATCTGAACTGGGGTTGAGCGGAGTATTCCATCTGATATAGTGATAAAGGCAGCTTGGCGATGCGACACTCAGGCAGTCATGGACAGCAGACAGAGTAGAAAAGACAGGCGCAGGCGGATTGAGCCTCGCGCATGATAAAATGTACTCTCGGAGTCTTTTCTGCACTCGCTTTTGTGGCTGATTTTCCGCCAGCCGTACCCGAATTTCATCAACGTACGCACCGCGTACGCCTCAGAAATTTGGGCACAGCTGACAAAAAATCATCTCACAAAATCAAGCACAGAAAGATTCCGAGAGTACATTAAAAAGAGCCGGAGGAATTCAAATGGAGAAATTACGTAAGCTGATGAAAGAACATCAGGATAAAGCAGATAAAAAAGTGATGGGAGAGGTTCTGGAGCTGCTTCAGAGAGAGCCGGGACTGTTTGTTGTGACTGTCCATGCGACGAAAAACTTCTTCCTGGGTGCAGAGAACGGCAAGGCGGCTGCTTTCCTTTACACCAGCCGCGAGTATGCAGATGAGTTCGTGAAAGGGCTGGAGATGGTCGGTGTAGAGACGAAGGTACTGGAGATCCGCCCATTACAGCGTATTTCCTTTTTCAACGACCTCTACCGCAGCGGTTTTGAGGCAGTTGTGATCGACAAGGGACAGGAAAATCATATGTCCATGTCGCTGTTCAGCATCATCGAGAAACCAAAGGATACATCCGAGATCGTGATGAACCCGTCCCTGGTCCGTTCTGCAAATCAGTTCTATCAGGCACTGGTACAGCACCAGGCATTCCCACAGATGCAGGATCTGATGTGCAAAGAGCTTTACGGTGCGCGTCTGCTGGTTCCGGTTGCTGACCCGCAGAAGACGACGGCAGTACCGGTTCTGACCACCGGAAAGGGTGTACGCTATTACCCGGCATTTACGGATTTAGTAGAATTTGGCAAATTTGACCGTAAACATCAGTTTGGAGCAATGGAAGTCCGCTTCCGCGATCTGAAAAAATATCTGGATTACGTGAATGGAATCGTGGTAAATCCGTTTGGATTTGCACTCCGTCTGGACGGCGAGAAGCTGGATCGGATTGAGAAAGAGAATATGAAGCTGAAGGTTGTAAAATAAATGCTGCTGTGACCGTGACCGGTAATGAATAGATGTCAGCATAATAAACTGTGATAAAAAGGCTGTCTCCCATCAGAATGTATCATATAGATACATCTGCCGAGAGACAGCCTTTTTGATTATTCGGTTCTTCTGTTTTTTTCATATAAATGTAGTAATCCCTTCATCAACAGCGCCCCATCATACGTGATCGTATGCGAACAGAGCGGCAGGACAATCTTGGAGATGCCGCCGGTGGCGATGATGGAAGTTTTCTCTCCGAGTTCTTCCTCGATGCGATCCAGCATACCGTCGATCATCGCGGCATTGCCAAATATGACGCCGCTTCTCATGCAGTCTATGGTATTTTTGCCAATGACACGGCGCGGCGTATCGAGGCTGATGCGCGGCAGCTGGGCAGTGCTGGCGCTCATGCTGTCGAGGGAAACGCGAAGTCCCGGCAGGATCGCGCCGCCGACATAGCGTCCGTTTTTGTCGATGACAGACATGGTCGTAGCGGTTCCCATTTCGATGATGATGATTGGCGGTTCATGCTCTGCAAGGGCACCGACTGCGTTTACGATCATATCGCTGCCGACGGATTTCGGGTTGTCCATCAGGATGTTTAAGCCGGTTTTCATGCCGGAACCGACCAGCATTGCGTTTAGTCCCGTTATTTTACGGATGGCGGCAAGAATCGTCCGGTTAAGCGGCGGAACGACCGAGGAGACGATCGCACCATCAAGCTGATCTGGGGCGATATGGTAAATTTCAAGAATACTTTTCAGCGCCACGGCATATTCCAGATTCGGTTTTCCGATGGTGGTCGTGATGCGTTCTACAAAATACGTTTTTTTTGCGTCGATCACGCCGATAATAATGTTGGTGTTTCCAACGTCGATAGCTAGAATCATAAAATAACTCCTTTATATCTCCTGCATCTCTACAATAATCAACATCTCTTATAAAATGTTGATTGTATAGTTATCGCAACGGTTTCATATGTTCAACTGTTACTATTTATTATATATCCACGTTAATAGTATGATTATATGTTTTTTAAAGAAAAGGATCAAGAAGAAGATGAAAAATGTTTTTAAGATCTGTTACCGATCGCGCGTGAGTGAACCGTAACTTGGACTTGCGTATTCGTTTAAAATAATATAGAATAAATACGTTTAGACAAAGTTGAAGAATGGTAGTAAGTTTGGAGGAAGATTTTTTTGGAAAATATAGCGGAGCAGATCAAAAAACGGCGTACATTCGCCATTATTTCCCACCCGGATGCTGGTAAGACAACCCTGACGGAGAAGTTTCTTCTCTACGGAGGCGCGATCAACCTGGCTGGTACGGTCAAGGGAAGAAAAGCGGCCAAGCACGCGGTTTCTGACTGGATGGAGATAGAGAAGGAGAGAGGTATTTCGGTTACCTCTTCCGTATTACAGTTTAATTATGAGGGATTTTGCATCAATATCCTGGATACACCGGGACATCAGGATTTCTCGGAGGATACCTACCGTACTCTGATGGCAGCCGATTCGGCGGTCATGGTCATCGATGGTTCTAAGGGTGTCGAGGCGCAGACGATCAAGCTTTTCAAGGTTTGCGTTATGCGCCACATCCCGATTTTTACCTTTATCAACAAGATGGACCGCGAGGCGCGCGATCCGTTTGAGTTGATGGATGAGATCGAGAGCGTGCTCGGTATCCGTACCTGTCCGGTCAACTGGCCGATCGGCTGCGGTAAGAATTTTAAGGGCGTGTATGACCGTGCCACAAAGAAGATCACAACTTTCACAGCAGCAATGGGCGGACAGAAGGAGGTCGCATCTCAGGAGTTCTCGTTAGAGGGCGATGAGGTTAACTCCATCATCGGTCCAGACTACCATCGGCAGCTGATGGATGATATCGAGCTTCTGGACGGCGCATGCGATGAGCTGGATATGGAGCGTGTCAGCCGAGGAAATTTATCCCCGGTATTCTTTGGTTCGGCGCTGACAAACTTTGGTGTAGAGACATTCCTGGAGCATTTCCTGAAAATGACAACCTCGCCGCTGCCGAGAAATACGACAACCGGCATGGTGGATCCGTTCTCTCCGAATTTCAGCGCGTTTGTCTTCAAGATTCAGGCAAATATGAACAAGGCGCACCGCGACCGTATCGCATTTATGCGTATCTGTTCCGGCAAATTTGAGGCAGGCATGGAAGTAACGCATGTGCAGGGCGGACGCAAGATCCGTCTCTCCCAGCCACAGCAGATGATGGCGCAGGATCGAAAGATCGTCGAGGAGGCATATGCGGGCGATATCATCGGTGTATTCGATCCGGGTATTTTCTCGATCGGTGATACACTCTGTACAGGTGAAAAGGTAGAATTTGAAGGCATTCCTACGTTCGCACCGGAACATTTTGCACGCGTGCGCCAGATGGACACGATGAAGCGCAAGCAGTTCATCAAGGGCATCAGCCAGATCGCCCAGGAAGGTGCGATCCAGATCTTCCAGGAGTTCAACACAGGTATGGAAGAGATCATCGTCGGCGTAGTCGGCGTCCTCCAGTTCGAGGTACTGACCTACCGTCTGGAAAATGAGTACAATGTAGAAGTCAAGCTGGAAAAGCTTCCATACGAGTACATCCGCTGGGTAGAAAACGCTGACGAAATCGACGTTGCCAAGATTCAGGGAACTTCGGATATGAAGCGGATCAAAGACCTCAAAGACAATCCACTGCTTCTGTTTGTCAACAGCTGGAGTGTGGGAATGGTGGAAGAGCGGAATCCGAAGCTTAAGTTAAGCGAGTTTGGGCGTAACTAAAGCCATGTAGCGGAAAGCACCGTTTCAGCGAATGGAAAATTTATTTTTCAGGCGCTGAAAGGGGGATTTCTGCTATACGGCGCAGCCGGACAGGGGTGCGAAACCGCAGGTTTTGCACCTCTGGGCATGGTAAAACAAGAGAGAGTCCCTATCGCACCACTGGGCATGGTGAAACAAGAGAGAGTCCCCATCGTCCCACCTGGGCATGGTGAAAATATAGAAAAAATCAGAAAAGGAGACATTTCATATGAGCAGAGTAGATGTAGTACGTGCAGCCATGGTAGAAGCCATGAAAGCAAAAGACAAAGCAAGAAAAGATTCCTTATCCATGCTGTTATCCGCACTGAAAAATGCGGAGATCGACAAGCGTTCTCCGCTGACTGAGGAAGAGGCGGACGCAGTTGTAAAGAAAGAGATCAAGCAGACGAAGGAGACTCTGGAACTGGCTCCGGCAGATCGTGCGGATATCCGCGAGGAGGCACAGGCACGTCTGGCAGTTTATCAGGAATTTGCACCGGAGGATCTGACCGAAGAGCAGATCGCAGAGGTGATCAAAAGTGTTCTGGCAGAGCTTGGCATTGAAAATCCGGCACCGTCTGACAAGGGCAAAATCATGAAAACCCTGATGCCGAAGGTAAAGGGCAAGGCAGACGGAAAGGTAGTGAACCAGGTACTGGCTGGAATTCTGTCCAAATAATAACCAAAGGAAAAGAACGAGGCGGAAGATTTATGTATAAAAAGAAAATCGAGCAGTATATCGAGGCGCACAAGCAGGAGATGTTAGATGACATATGCGCGCTGTGCAGCATCAACAGCGAGCGTTCGGCATACCAGGAGGGCGATCCGTTCGGCGAAGGTCCGAGCCGCGCACTGGCACAGGCACTCAAAATGGCGGAAGAGTATGGATTTTCCATCAACAATTACGATAATTATGTAGGAACCGCCGATTTAAACGACGGTGAGCACCAGCTAGATATTCTGGCACACCTGGATGTTGTCCCGGCAGGCGAGGGCTGGACTGTGACACAGCCGTTTGAACCGATTGTAAAAGACGGAAAGTTGTACGGACGCGGCACGGCGGATGACAAGGGACCGGCGGTAGCAGCTCTGTATGCGATGCGTGCGGTCAAAGAACTGGGAATCCCGGTGACAAAAAATGTCCGCCTGATTCTGGGAACGGATGAGGAGTGCGGCAGCAGCGATATTGAACATTATTATAAAGTGGAGAAGGAAGCGCCGATGACATTTTCCCCGGATGCTTCGTTCCCGGTTATCAATATCGAAAAAGGACGTTTCCCGGGGCATGTGACAGCTTCTTTTGAGGTATCGACGGAGAATGCGCGGATCCTGTCCATCGAGGCTGGCATCAAGATCAATGTTGTTCCGGGCAAGGCGCATGCGACAATTACAGGACTGACCGAGGAAGAGGTACGTCCGATGGCAGAGGGCGTGACGAAGGAGACTGGCGTACAGTTTGAGCTTCAGGCAGAGGAAGATGTGATCGTGATCACCGCAGTCGGTGAGGGCGCACACGCCTCGACACCAGAGGAAGGCAAAAATGCGCTGGCATCCCTGCTTCTGCTTCTGGATCGCCTGCCATTTGCATCCTGCGGACAGACGAAGCTGATTCACAGCCTGACTGAGTGCTTCCCGTGGAATGATACCGAGGGAAAGGCGCTTGGCGTGGCGATGCAGGCAGAAGGATCCGGAGCGCTGTCTCTGGCATTCACGATGCTTACGATGACGGAGACACGGATGGAAGCGTACTTTGACGGACGTTTCCCGATCGGCGGCAATGATGACAACCTGTTGAAACCGGTGGAGGCAAAACTTGCGTCCCACGGCATGAAGTTGGAGTCCCCGCAGCTGCGAGAGCCGCATTTTGTAGATGGCAATTCCGAGTTTGTCAGAACACTTCTGAATGCTTATGAGCTTTATACCGGCAACAAGGGCGAGTGCAACTACACCGGCGGCGGCACATATGTGCATGACCTGAAAAACGGCGTTGCATTTGGCGCGTCGATGCCGGGCGTGGACAACCGTATGCATGGGGCGGATGAATTTGCCTATGTGAGTGATCTGGTGGCAAGCGCGAAGATTTTTGCACAGGTGATTGCGGATTTGTGTAAGTAACAGAAAATTTCGTTTTTTCCTCCGTAAGAATTAAAGAAACCTTAATTGATTCGCCGCAGGTTCTATGTTAGACTGAAATCCACAACCGAGAGGTACTGTGCATGTTTGAAGACAGCTGCAGGAACTCCGGCGAGAGGGAAAGGAGAGAACGATTATGAAAAAATCATTCCATACAGTTAAAAAGGCAGGGATTCTGACGGCGGCAGCGGTTCTGGGAACAGCGGCACTGGCGGGATGCGGCAGTAAGGCAGATACAACAGAGAGTGCAGCGGCAAGCGAGGAAGCAACCGAAGCGACCGGAGAGGCAGAAGCATCGGATGCACAGCTTGTCATCGCAGGTGGAGACAGCGCCGGACTGATCGCGGCGGTTCAGGCGGCAGCCGAGGGCATGGATCCGTCGAAGATCCTGATTCTGGCACCGGGCGAAGAGCTGGCGGCAGATATGACGGAGATGGCACCGTATGTTAATGCAGCCGATACGGATGAGCAGTTCCAGGCGAATCTTACGGATGATTTTGAGATTTATCTGTCCGATATTATGACGGCAGGAAATAATACGAACAATTCGGATATGGCGGCATATGTATCGGAGAACAGCGAAGAGGCGAAAGACTGGCTTGCCGACACACTGGGAATGGAGTATGGCGATCTGGCACAGGAGGCAGGTTCCTCGGTGGCCCGCAGTTTCCCGGCAAAAGAGGGAAATCTGAACGAGCTTGCACAGGAAGCGCTGCTTAAAAAAGTCGAAGAGCTGAAGATTCCGGTTGAATATAAGGCAGAATTAAAGAGCGTCGCTTACGATGAAGAAGGTGCGCTTGACCGCATCACTGTGACGGTGGACGGCAAGGATCAGGAGATTGACTGCCTGGCACTGGTAGCGACCGATGTCTCCCTGATTCCGGTTTTTGAGGAATCTCAGGTATATGAGGCAGATGGAAAGGCAGCTGCCTTGGTTGTCAGCAACAATGCGGAACAGCTAAACAAAGATAGCGGCGAGCTGATCAATGGTCTTTATGCAGCAGGTCCGATCCTGTCAGCGGCAGTAGACGGTGAAGGTGTGCTCTCCGGCAATGAGCTGACCGAGGCGGTTGTGTTTGGTTCGACTGCAGGAACAGAAGCAGCGGTTTATGTTTCGGATAACCAGTAAAAGCTAAGCTGGTTCATATGTAATGCCATTTCTAAAAAATCAGATGATGCAGACGAAATAAATAGAAATTAAATAGGAACCTTTAAGAAGAAGGTTCAAGCAAGAAGCGGGTAAAAGCAAAAAAACTTTTACCCGCTTTTAGTATTTTACAGAAAACAGCACGGAACTGATTTGCAAAAATAAAATTATTTTTATTGTGGAGACAATATATAAAAAAGTAAGTCAGAACTAACTCTGTATCACTGAATTATTATAACTTATTCGCAATTCGATATATTTGTTTATAATAATCTGGCTTTTTGATACTATGTAGTCAAACCTCATGAGGAACACGAGAAATAAAAAACCATTACATAAGGGGGTATTACATGGTGGAGAAAACTAAAAATGGGGCGGAGAAAAAAGGAACTCCGTTGTACGTGAAAATATTCATTGCATTGTTTGCAGGTATCGCGTTTGGTTACGTCTTAAATTTTATGGGCGGCGTGGAGAATGAGATCATTAACGGATATGTCCTTCCGTTCTTCCAGTTCATTGGAGATTTGTTTATCAAGTTGATCAAGATGATTGTCGTCCCGCTGGTGTTCTTCTGTATCATCGACGCGGCACTTTCGCTGGGCGATATCAAGAAACTTCGAAGCATCGGCGTTAAAACCATCATCTGGTTTTTAGCAACTGGCGGTATTTCAGCAACCATCGGTCTGATACTTGCCAATATCATCAAACCGGGACGTGGCTTGCAGCTGGGAACGGCAGAGACAGCAATGGAGGTGAAAGAACTTCCGGGTATCTACCAGACACTGCTCGACTTAATTCCGTCCAACCCATTTCAGGCACTGACAAGCGGCGAGATGATGCAGATTATCGTCTTTTCCCTGTTTCTTGGATTTGCCATCATCAGCATTGGCAAGGAAGCACAGCAGTTATGTGACATCATCAGCCTTTGTTCACGGACGATGTTTAAGGTTATCGACATGATTCTTGGAATCATCCCTTACGGCGTATTCAGTTTGATGACTGTAGCACTTGCAAAATATGGCGTTGCCATCTTCGGACCGGTTCTGAAATTCATCTTAACTGATTATCTTGCCTGCATTATCATGAGTACTGTTGGATACAGCATTTTCCTTATCGTGATTGGAAAGGTAAATCCGATGAAGTTCTGGCGCAAAGCGTTTGAACCTTGGATGATCGCATTTAGTACCTGTACTTCTTCAGCAGCTCTTCCGGTATCAATGGAAGTAGCACCGAAGAAGATGGGCGTTCCGAGAGATATTGCGAGTTTCGTACTTCCACTTGGATGTACCGCTCAGATGAACGGAACGTGTGCATACTTTGGTATCGTTGTTCTCTTTGCCGCACAGCTGTACGGCGTAGAGTTAAGTATTCAGCAGCAGATTATGCTGGTTGTACAGGCAACCTTCTTAAGCGTTGGCTGTGCAGCAACTCCGCAGATTGGTCTGGTTATCAGCTTAACCTTGATGACGCAGATGGGACTTCCGCTGGATGCATACGCACTGGTAGCTGGAATCTATCGTATCATCGACCAGATTCACACATCTACTAACTCTGTAGGCGACCTGGTAGCATCTGTCTGCATTTCTCAGATGGAGGGCGAACTGGATCACGAGATTTTCAATCAGGGAGAAGCCAAAAAGGCAGCTTGAGTTTTAGAAAGAGACATCCCGGATTCGTATGAAATGTGAAATATATCTGGGCAGTAGTTATGTATGGAACCCGGAAAGCGGGGAAACGACAAATTTGTGCAGAACGTGAATCAAAGATGGAATATGGAACACCCGGTTCTGAAAAGTCCACGTTTTCCGGATAAAAAGGAAAAAAACAGAAATAATTCCCACTTGCAAAGGTGCAAAAATTTAAGGAAACCAGACAAAACAAGAAAAGGAGATTAAAACTATGAGTGATAACAGAATTATCGAATGTATGGAACGTGCACAGTATCTTCTTGGCAACCTGATGGCTGTTAAACCGGGCGAGGAAGTTTTGATTGTCGTTGACCCTCAGACCGATGAGAGAATGACCCAGGCGATGGCAGCAGCCGCTTTAAACTGCGGCGCTGAGTACGGCGTATACATGATGCCGATTCGTGGAAAAGACAAAGCAACCATCTTCCCGAAATCTCTGGAACTTGGCATGGATGCCTGCGATGTATTTGTCGGCATGACCACCGCATCCGGTGCAGCTATCTACAATAACCACCTGAAAGAGCTCATCAACCAGAAGAAACTTCGCGAGGTTTCTATCTGCTTAAGAAATATCGACAACTTCACACGAGGCGGCGCTCTGGCAGACTACGAAGCAGTTTACGCAGATGGCGAGAAACTGCAGGCTATCTGGAGAGGTCATAAGATGGCTCACATCACCACACCGGCTGGTACCGACCTGTACATGGAAATGAATCAGATGGAGCCGATCATCGAGTGTGGTATCGCGAGAAATCCGGGCGATGCAATGGCATGGTCTGACGGAGAGGTTTCCTTAGGACCGGTGATCGACACAACCCATGGCAAACTGGTAATTGATGGACCTATCTGCTACTATGGATGCCCGACCACACCGGTTGAGTTAAGAATTGAAAAAGGACGTATCGTAGAGGTGGTTGGCGGCGATCCGAAGATTTGTAAAGAAATCCGCCGTCAGATCGCAGAAGTTAAAGATTCCGACAACATCGCAGAGATCGGACTTGGACTTAACCCGGCTTGTATGTTCAACGGAGACTTCGAGGAAGAGAAGAAGGCAAGAGGAACCTGCCACATCGCAATGGGCAACGGCTTCTACTATGGACAGCCGGCACGTTCGACCGTACATATCGACATGGTACAGTACAATCCGACCGTTATCTTCGACGAGGGAACACCAGAAGAGGTTCTGATTGTAAAAGACGGCAAGGTTGTTTGTTTGGGCGACAAATAAAACTATTGCATCCAACTAGACAGTTCACCCCAATTATAACCATATAAATATACCTTACTGTTTTGTATGACGCCAGGAATCCCCGTTCAGCCAGTGTATCGGCTGAACGGGGATTCTTGGTATTTTTAAGTCTGATTTGGATGTGAAGTACCGCCTCCCGAGCAAGAAAAACAGGTGACATTGAGCCGGTATGGAACTGCGGCTGGATGGCAAGCAAGCCGATGCAGGCGATTATCGTCCTGCTGTACGGCAGTACCGTATTCTACGCAATTTTCAGCGCACTGGGAATGCTTCCAGCAGGATGGTAAACCCCTTATCACGAAATATTTATAACATATTCGCAAATGGGTATATTTGTTTATAAGTGTGTGCGGGTTTGATAGTATATAGTCAAACCTCATGAGGAACAGAAAAAACTAAATAAACAGCTATGAAACAGAGAACAATGACAGGCAGATAGCTTAAATCGGCTGGATGCAGAGACTGTCAAATAATAACAAAAGCGAGGAGAATGAGTTATGAGTGATAACAGAATTATCGAATGTATGGAACGTGCACAGTATCTTCTTGGCAACCTGATGGCTGTTAAACCGGGCGAGGAAGTTTTGATTGTCGTTGACCCTCAGACCGATGAGAGAATGACCCAGGCGATGGCAGCAGCCGCTTTAAACTGCGGCGCTGAGTACGGCGTATACATGATGCCGATTCGTGGAAAAGACAAAGCAACCATCTTCCCGAAATCTCTGGAACTTGGCATGGATGCCTGCGATGTATTTGTCGGCATGACCACCGCATCCGGTGCAGCTATCTACAATAACCACCTGAAAGAGCTCATCAACCAGAAGAAACTTCGCGAGGTTTCTATCTGCTTAAGAAATATCGACAACTTCACACGAGGCGGCGCTCTGGCAGACTACGAAGCAGTTTACGCAGATGGCGAGAAACTGCAGGCTATCTGGAGAGGTCATAAGATGGCTCACATCACCACACCGGCTGGTACCGACCTGTACATGGAAATGAATCAGATGGAGCCGATCATCGAGTGTGGTATCGCGAGAAATCCGGGCGATGCAATGGCATGGTCTGACGGAGAGGTTTCCTTAGGACCGGTGATCGACACAACCCATGGCAAACTGGTAATTGATGGACCTATCTGCTACTATGGATGCCCGACCACACCGGTTGAGTTAAGAATTGAAAAAGGACGTATCGTAGAGGTGGTTGGCGGCGATCCGAAGATTTGTAAAGAAATCCGCCGTCAGATCGCAGAAGTTAAAGATTCCGACAACATCGCAGAGATCGGACTTGGACTTAACCCGGCTTGTATGTTCAACGGAGACTTCGAGGAAGAGAAGAAGGCAAGAGGAACCTGCCACATCGCAATGGGCAACGGCTTCTACTATGGACAGCCGGCACGTTCGACCGTACATATCGACATGGTACAGTACAATCCGACCGTTATCTTCGACGAGGGAACACCAGAAGAAGTTCTGATCGTAAAAGACGGCAAGGTTGTTTGTTTGGGCGACAAATAATATGGCTATATATTAAGAAATATCAAGAACGAATTGTCAATGAAAGACTGCATGAATTGCGGCTGTGATTTCCCCTTGAGCAGCCGCAATATAAAACATCAGGAATTTGTAAAAGCTTAGGAATTGAATAAACCTCCATATTAAAAATGGAAGCTGTGGACGCAGGTTAGCTGCCTTAGATGTGCAGAGCGCAGGTGTTCGCAGCTTCTTTTGAGTGCTGATTCACGCACCTGGAAGTTTCGTAAAACAAGCTGGATTCTGTCTGAAAAACGACAAATGGACGGAAAATACAGTTTATTTGTTTACAGATATAGAAATCTTATGATAAAATAATAACAATAAAAAATAACTGTTAGATATGGCGGTTATATTCGTTTAAGCAAAGCAGGATGGAAAATGGACAGGGGGAATTGACAAATGCTGAATGAAATGAAGTACGTGTATGAGGTTTACAAAGAAAAGAGTTTTTCCAAAGCGGCGAAGAAGCTTTTTATCAGCCAGCCAGCACTCAGCAACATGGTGCGGAAGGCAGAGAAAGAGATGGGAGCGCCGATTTTTGATCGCAGTACGATTCCGCTGACGGTGACGAAGGAGGGCGCGTATTACATCCGTACCGTTGAAAAGATTCTTTTTCTGGAACGGAATTTGGAACGGTATTTTCAAGATATTGCGGGGCTTCAGGGCGGCACGCTGGCGCTCGGCGGTGCATCTTATTTCTGCTCGTTTGTGTATCCGGATCTGATTGCCCGTTTTCAGACAAAATATCCGCAGGTTACGATTGACCTAACAGAAGGAAATACACGGGAGCTGAAAGCGGGGTTGGAAAATGAGTCGCTGGATCTGGTGTTGGAGACGGCGATGGAGAAGGACGATACTTCGATCAAACGGTATTTATTCCGGAAGGAAAATCTGATTCTGGCAGTTCCGGAAAGTTTTCCAGTTAACCGGAAGCTGCAGCCATACCGACTGTCCAGGCAGGAGATTCTGTCCAAGTCCTTTTTAAAACCGGAGGTGGAGGCAGTTCCGTTAAAGGAATTTAAGGATGTGCCGTTTATCACGATGAAACCGGGCAATGATATGTATAAACGAGGCGCGAAAATGTGCCGCAACAGCGGTTTTACGATGAAAACTGTGATGATGGTGGATCAGGTGCTGACTTCTTTAAATATCGTCTCCAATGGGGTTGGAGCGATGTTTGTGCGTTCTGATATTGTACAGTGGCGTCCGGAGGACCCGAGGCTGGTCTATTATAAGATAGACGACCCGTTGTCTGAGCGGGAGATCACATTTTCGGTCAAGCGGGGGCGTTATGTGACGGCGGCGATGCGTGAGTTTATGCGTCTGGCAGGCATCCGGTCGGATGATCCGGACGCCGATCCGGCTGCCGGGAGGCAAAAGGAGTAACGGCAATTTCCGAAGACAGGGACTGAATGCGGCGTAAATTCCGGAATGTGGTTGCAAAATCAGTTAATCGTGTAAATTTTATATAATTTTACGTCGATTTAGACTTTACCAGCAGTCTAAAGTATGATAGACTATAACAATGAGGGTAAATGAGTTGCCGATTAAAGGCGGAAGAATTTCTATTCTGGAGAATTCGCGGGATGCTATGAGAGACAGGAGCAAAGGTGGATTTTATGAAGGAGACAGAGGGGATTTATTTATCCAAGACGATGAGGAATAGGAGGAATAGCGGGCAGGAACATGGAAATCACAGTTGCGAAGACGGCTGGCTTCTGCTTTGGCGTGAAGCGGGCAGTCGAGAAGGTATATGATCAGATAGCGACGGGGAAGAAGCCGATCTATACCTACGGTCCCATCATCCACAATGAAGAGGTGGTGCGGGATCTGGAAGAGAAGGGCGTACAGGTCATCAATTCGAAGGAGGAACTGGAAGCCCTGAAAGAAGGCGTGGTCGTCATCCGTTCCCACGGCGTAGGCAGGGAGATCTATGAACTCCTGGAACGCCAGGGACTGGAGCTTGTGGACGCGACCTGTCCATTTGTCAAAAAGATCCACAAGATTGTCCGGGAACAGTGCGAAGCCGGACGCCGCGTGATTATCGTGGGAAATGAGCACCACCCGGAGGTCGAGGGTATCAAAGGCTGGGGAAATGAGTATACTCTGGCAGTCGAGTCACTGGAGGAATTTGAAAATCTGGCACTCAGACCGGATGAAAAGCTCTGTATCGTGGCGCAGACGACATTTAACTACAATAAATTTCAAGATTTAGTTGAAAAAATTTCAAAAACGTATTATGATATACTTGTTTTAAATACGATTTGCAATGCAACACAGGAGAGACAGGTTGAGGCGAGGCAGATAGCTTCACAGGTTGATGTTATGATTGTGATTGGAGGCAAGAACAGTTCTAACACACAAAAGTTGTATGAGATTTGCCGCAGGGAATGTAAACACACTTACTACATTCAGACACTGGAAGATTTCAAGCCTGAGATAACAGGTACTGTGCGCAGCGTAGGTATTACAGCCGGGGCATCGACCCCAAATCAAATTATCGAGGAGGTTCATACTAATGTCAGAATTAAGTTTTGAACAAATGTTTGAAGAATCATCATTCAAGAGATTACGTACAGGAGAGGCTGTTACCGGTCAGGTTATCGGTGTCAAGGAAGACGAAATCATTCTCAGCATCGCTGGAAGCAAATCCGAAGGCATCATCACAAGAAGCGAATTCACCAATGAGCCGGGCGTAGATCTTAGAACCAAAGTTCAGGTCGGCGACGAACTGGAAGCAAAAGTTCTGAAAGTAAACGACGGAGAGGGCATGGCTGCTTTATCTTACAAGAGACTGGCTGCTGATAAGGGTCTGAAACGTCTGAAAGAAGCTTTCGAGAACAAGGAAGTTCTGAAAGAGAAAGTTACACAGGTTATGGAGAAAGGCCTCGTAGTAGAGGTTGAGGGAACCCGTGTATTCATTCCGGCAAGCATGGTTTCTGATACTTATGATAAAGACTTATCCAAGTACGCAGGTCAGGAGATTGAGTTCGTAGTTACCGAGTTCAATCCGAGCGGAAGAAGAAGCCGTATCATCGGCGACCGCAAGCAGATCCTGCTTGAGAAGAAAGCTGCTATGCAGAAAGAATTATTCGAGAAGATCGCTGTTGGTCAGACCGTAGAAGGTGTTGTTAAGAATGTAACTGATTTCGGTGCATTTATCGACCTTGGCGGCGCTGACGGTCTGCTTCACATCTCTGAGATGTCCTGGGGCAGAGTTGAGAATCCGAAGAAGGTTTTCAAAGTAGGCGATAAAGTAAAAGCTCTGATCAAAGATATCAACGGCGAGAAGATCGCTCTGAGCTTAAAGTTCCCGGAGAGCAATCCGTGGGCAAACGCAGCTGAGAAATATGCTGTAGGCAACGTAGTAGAAGGCAAGGTAGCACGTATGACTGATTTCGGCGCATTCGTTGAGCTGGAGCCAGGTGTAGATGCACTTCTTCACGTATCCCAGATTTCCAGAGAGCATGTTGACAAACCATCCGACGTACTGAGCGTAGGACAGGTTATCACTGCTAAGGTAGTTGATTTCAACGAGGCAGACCGCAAGATCAGCCTGAGCATGAAAGCTCTTGAGAATCAGGAAGCAGAAGAAAACTAATCAAACGGTTGACGCCAGTTTCTCATCGGACAGATAGTGCGTCAGACGGAGGATGAAAGAATCATCAGGCTGTCACTTCCACAGGAAGAATGTGGAGGTGGCAGCCGTTTTTGCGATGGCGTGGGGCATGGTATTCTTGACCGGAACGCAGTTGGGTATTTCTGGGATTGGAAGAAAGAGCTGGCTGTTTCTGGCGCTGTAGAAAGCTATTTGGTGATTTTATCTCAGTCGAGAAGACTCCCACCTCTTCAGGTGGTGAGTAATAGCAAATTTGTCTCAGTGGGAGTCCAATCTCCGACTGAGATAAACGCTCCGCGAGGATGCGCAGTGATTCTGATAGGAATATGTCAGCTTTGCTGACCAGAATCACGCGCCAAGTCTCACGGATGTTCGACTTGAATAAGATAAAAATGAAAACAGGCAGTATGGCGTATGTGATGGAACATAGGTTGTACGGTCTGTTTTTTGCGTGATGAGGAGCGGGATACGGCGTGGTGAAGGGTTGTGGGAGCAGAAAGATGGATTGGAGTGAGTCATAAGGATATTTGGAAAAATATTGACAAAGAAGGTACACTGATATATAATTTAGATACAATATTATATAACATATAATATTAAACAAGAAAAAATATTATATTTTGAATTAGTGAATCTTAGGAGGGATAAGATGGTTTTTAATACAGGAGCTGCGCTTCTGGATGCGATCGTCCTTTCAGTTGTATCAAAATCTGCAGAAGGAACATATGGGTATAAGATCACGCAGGATGTCCGTCAGGCAATCGAAATATCGGAGTCCACGCTTTATCCGGTGTTGCGGCGGCTTCAGAAGGATGACTGCCTGGAAACATATGACCGGGCGATCGACGGCAGAAACCGACGGTATTACAAAATAACGGAGGCGGGACGGATTCAGCTGAATCTTTACCGGGGTGAGTGGAACGTGTATGCAGGAAAAATTTCAGAGATACTGAAAGAGGGATAAGGAGAGGCAGATCATGAAAAAAGAAGCATTTTTAGAGAGGCTGGAAGCGCTCTTGCAGGATATTCCGGAAGAAGAAAAACGGGATGCGATTGACTATTACCGCGATTATCTGGAGGAAGCGGGACCGGAGAAGGAAGAAGAGGTACTTGCAGAATTTCAGAGTCCGGAGCATATTGCCGAGGTAATCCGGACGGAGCTGCAGAGTGAATGGAGTGGCGGCGAATTTACAGACCGGGGGTACAATGACAGCCGGTTTGAAGAAAAGCGGACGACTTTATCCAGAAGCGGTGGGGCAGAACAGGGAGAACGAGAAAAAGAAGCAGGATTTCAGGCTGGAACCGAGGATGCCCCATTCCGGGAATTTCGGGATGAGGAAACGGGAGAAAATGCGGCATCCAATGAGAATCAAAGAAGCCGTCTGAGCGAGATGCTGCATTGCTTAAAAGAAAAAATAACCGGTTCCAAGATTGGAATGGTTGTGGCAGTTCTGGTAGTGCTTGCAGTTCTTCCATTTATCTTTTCGCTGGTAACGGGGACTGTGGGAAGTGTTTTTGGGCTGGCAGTCGCACTGGCAGCGATATTGGTGGTGCTGGGACTGATGACGGTGCTGGTGTTTGTTGGCGGAATTATGCTGTTCGTTCTGGGTGCAGCGAGTCTGTTTGAACATTTTGCGATGGGACTGATGTTCATCGGATTGGGTATCGCGGCAGAGGGCAGCTGTCTGCTTCTGATATGCGGCTGTATCCTGTTTTACGGTGTATTTCTGCCGTGGGCAGTCAAGGGAATCATTCAGCTTTGCCGTCAGGCGGCAGGTTATCTGTCAGCCAGGGCGTAGGAGGATAGGAAAATGAAAAAATGGATGAAAAAAATGGCAATCATTGGCGCTGTCCTCTTTGTGGGGGGAATCGGTGTGACATCGATCGGGGCTGCCATTGGAGGCGCAGCTGCCGGACTGGATTTTCTGATCGATCAGGAAAAAAATTTTCAGGATAAATATAATTGGGGTGATTCTGAGGAAATATGGGATGATACGGAGCAGCTGCCGGAAGAGCTTGATGAGTCGGATGAGGTAAAAGAGCAGCTGAACGGAGAAAGACAATACGAATAGATTTCCAGAAAATGGACATACTCTGAGTACACAAGATGGAAAGGAGTATGTTTTTTATGGATGAAAATAAGGTGGATTTTGAGAAAATGACCCCGGCAGAGCGGCTGAAATATGAGGTGGCGGAAGAAGTTGGATTGGCGGACAAGGTACGACAGTATGGCTGGAGAAGCCTGACTGCCAAGGAGAGCGGGCGGATTGGCGGTCTGATGACGAAGAAAAGGCGGGAGATGAAACAGGATAAGAAAGACGGATAATTCCCTTAAAACACCGAAACCCCTTGAAAATAAAGGAAAAATCCAATATTTTCAAGGGGCTTCAAATCTGCCGGCTGCGGGACTTGAACCCGCGAAGAAGCCTTTAATATCAATGCTTTTCAGGCATCGTGTTGCATTTCGTGTTGCATGATTTTACGTTTGCAACTTTTTGGAAATGTTCAAGGATCAGCTGACTCTGCTTTTCTGCCTCCAAATCAATGACATTCCGGTAGACGGATTTCATCACATTGTCAGAGGACCAACCGCCTCGCTGCATAATGTATTGATCCGGAACTCCGATCGCATGCATGATGGACGCGGAGTAATGCCGCAGGTCATGAAAGCGGAAGTGGGGGAGCTGGCAGAGATCCAGAACCCGTTCGAATTCTCGCGTGAGCTGATCGGGGTTCAGGTTACACAGTGCCCCTTTTTTACCGCGTATATGTTTAAAAAAGAATTCTGGCATTTGTATAGTTCGATAGCTGCCGTAGGTTTTGGGTGACTTGGTTATCCACTCATTGTCCTCGCTGCGCACGATGCTTTTGCTGACAGTTATGGTGTTCTCTTTAATATCACGGGAAGTCAAAGCACAGATTTCGCCACGGCGAAGCGGACCAAATGCAGCCAGAAGAATGGCTATTTCCAGATCGGTTCCAGCAGATTCAGCCAGGAGGCGCTGAATATCTGTGTCGTTCGGACAATATAGCTCCGGGTGCTTCCGGGCGGGAAGCTGTACGCGGATGGAAAGGTCGGGGGCAAACATATCGAGAGCCGCTGTCAGAAGCGCATAGGCATTTCGGACGGTCTTAGGGCTAAGCCTTTTCGATAAATCAGATATCCAGATCTGTACAATCTGGCTGTTCAATTCATTAAGGCGTGTGCTGCCGAAATTGCCCTGGAAGTGCGTCCGCAAGAGTCCTGCATAGCCGCGTAGGGTAGACGGGGAAAGGACGGCTGCTTTCATGTCCTTGTATCGCTGGACAGCGACACGAACGGATATATTTTCGGCGCGGTTCCTTTTCTTTGATAATTTCCATTCGTCTGCAAGCATCCGCGCCTCTTTCTTGGTCGGCGCGGTAAAGGACTTATAATGACGTTTACCATCCGGATCTGTGTAATCTAAAGCCAGAACACGAAAGTTCCCGGATGGGAGTGAATTTTTGCGTTTTGCCATAATGATATCATCCTCCTTGGTGGGTATAGGAAATACACCCCTTGCAGGGCGCCCGGAAGAATGATATAATTCAAAGTGTTCAAGTTTGATTATATCTTCCGGGAGTGATCCTGTAAGAGAAAATCTATGTAAAGCCGTTCGGTACGCCAATACCGGGCGGTTTTGCTATTTAAAGTGGTCGAAATCGACTACTTTAGGAAATCACTGTAAAGCAGGGCTTAACCATACATCAGTCGAATAGCTTTGTAACTGCCCCTCTACAATCGCCCCATTGGCGATTTTTTCAAGAGTATCATGCGAAACAGTAAAGCTAATAACTTTTTGTTCGCTTCCGTCTGTCATATCAGCGACCGCCCAGTATTGCAATTCATCATATTGATCCAGACCATATTTTTCGACCGCGTCATATACATCGTAAAAGCAGCTAGCTACGGTCATTTTTTTAGTCAAACTAGATGTAATCTTGGCTTTCAGGACGATGGTTGTCCCGTTTACAGTGGTACTAAGCAAATCGCCATAATGAAGTTGAATTTCTGATGTATCGGAAGCACCGTTTTCAGCAGCTATTTTATCGTAGTTTCCCAGTACATACATATATACGTGAGAAGCATCATCTGTTGAAATACCATATTTTTCTGCAATCTCTTCATCAACCTGTGCTTCATAATCTCTTTTCGCAATCGGATCTTCTGGTGAAGATTCCCAAGCGGTCTGATAGTCTTGATAAATAGAAAGCATGGTTGAATTATCAAGTCCTAACGCTCGTACACTTCCCCAGCCGTCGGAATCGTTATCAGCGGAAACGGAGCTGTCTTCTGCAGTGCTTTCTTCGACGGAGCTTTCTGTTGGCGTTTCGGTTGTCGATGTGTTTCCACCGCCGCAAGCCGACAAAGAGAATGTACACAGCAATGCTACAAAAAATATTTTTCTTTTCATACCTTTTCTCCTTAGTGTTTTTTATTAAAATGCCAAAGCTATTTTAATCGTAGTTCAATTAATTTTTTTTGATACCCCAATAATCTGGATACCTGCTCGATGGAGCATTCTTTGTATTTAAGATATTCTGTTAATATTTCGTCCGGAATTAAAAATTCCACAGCAAATTTATTTGCTTCGACTTCTAATTTCGTATTCAGCAAGGTGTGAGTCCTTAAAAAATAGCAGTTTTCTTTCGGGTGCAGAATTGCATGCCCCAACTCATGAGCCATAACAAACATTCGCTCATTGCCTTCGAGAGATTCGCTGATCCAGATGCACTTTGACCGTTTCAGATACATATAGCAGCCGAGCCGGGAACCAATGTCGCAGGTCATGACTTCGATGCCAAGAGCGTCGGCCAGTTTAAACGGATCAGAAGTATTAAATTTTCTTCTATAAGCTAAGGCCTTTTTTCTGACATAGTCATTCAACCCAGATCACCTACTTTTTGTTTTTATTGGGATTGTATTTCTCTTTGTTCTTTATTTTTACTCGGCGGAGCATAAGATCCACCTGTCCCAAAAACAGATCAATATCTTCTTCCGGAATATCCTGCCCGTCATATGCCGCTGGACCAGATTCTTTATTGGCCAGTTTCTCACGCAGGGAGTCGAGGTCTTTCTTTATATCTCTTTCGTCCCGGGCTGTAAGCTCTGGGGCTTTTTCTTTTACGACCGCTTCTTTTCCGGTCATCAGATACTCTAAAGACACGCCGAAATAATCAGCAATTTTCTGTAGCTTATCCTGCTTGGGAGTGTATTTCCCTTGTTTCCAATTAGACAGCGTTGCAGTAGTAATACCAGTTTCCTTAGCTACTTTATAGGCGGTTACTCCATACTTGGAAAGTAGCTGTTCAAAAATCTCATACATTATAGTCCTTTCCGCCTGAATAGCTTAGAAAAATTAGCTAAAAATATTGACAAGCTAAGATATCTATGCTATTGTATGGATGTAGCTAAGATATCTAAGCTACAAACAATGACATAGGCTTTGGTTTCTTAAATAACTTAGGTGGTACTTTGATTATATAAGAAACCTTAGCTAAAGTCAATAGATTTTAAAGAAGGAGGTGTCTATTTTGTATAAAAAATATGCAGAGCTGCGAGACAAGAGAAATATAACAGACTATAGAGTTGCAGCAGATACTGGAATTTCGACAGCAACACTTTCTAATTGGAAGAATGGAAACTATGCGCCGAAGTTCGACAAGCTTCTGATTCTTGCAAAATACTTCGACGTTCCGGTGGAGTATTTCGCGGAAGCAGAATAGCGATCGAGGATCTGTTGGAGTAGGGAGGTGAGAGGGATGAAGATAGTATTGTTAATTGGCTGCTGGCTTTTAGGAGCATTATGCGTTCTGATTATGAAAAAAATAGAGCCACATAACAAGGTGTATCCTGTATGGGCTCTGTTTATATCGATCATGTTTACGCTATTCGCGTTCTACGATTTGCTTGGTAGAAGTTAGTTCTTTATTAAGTTCACAACCTAAAGATGCGATAAGGGAAGAATACATTGTTCGTTCTTCTCTTGAGGATCCGCTACCAAAGACTTCGTTGTCGATTTTATCCATGAACGAAATAAGTGTTTTTTGGTTTTGGGAATCACAGAACAAAAGAGCTGTATCGACAGCGGAGTGGACATTTTGATAGCGTTCAAGAGATTGCTTCGAAGCGGTAAAGTTACCAGCGGAGCGAAGTACCTCACTAAAAGCAGTTTTTTTATCAGCATAATAAATTTCAAATTGCTTTTGAGCAGCTTCATGGGAAAGAGATAATTTTTTCATATTTTCTTCATGACAGAATTCGAGCTTTTTCATTTTATATGCATGGTGATTATTAATTAAAGCAACAGCTACGGGAGATAAAAAAGCAGCAATAGCAATAACAGCTGTAATTACCCACGATAAATCTAATGGGTGCGAAAAAAGAGAATCAAAATTAATGCTCATGGGAGTCTCCTTTTGTTTTGTACTCGGCATTTTTGGAAGCCTGTAAGTACAGTATAGGGCAAAAGGATGGGGATGGCAATTAAAAAGAGGCGTATTCCAATAAAGAGAGCGAACCTAGAAGGGAGGCAAAAGAGATGCGTTTTATTGAGAACGAGATTCTGGAACGTATTGGCTTTGATTTTTATTGCGACATTGCAAATAACATTGTCAAAGCCAGAGCAGAAATGGGATGGACCCAGAAGAAGCTGGCAGAGCAGTCAGGAATCAAACCCCATCGGCTGGGGGGAATTGAAAATGTAAAGATCCGGATCGATTTGGATGATTTGGAAAAGCTGTCAAAGGTCTTAAACAGATCAGTGGACTGGCTTCTGGATGCGGAGTTGGAGGGCGGCGGAAAAGAATGCCTTTATCTGGTTTGGTCGGACTCCAGTCCATGTCTTAAACTTTACCAGAGAGCTACCAGTAAGCGGATGGCATTCATGATATATGACAGAAAATTCAAGGAGTGCCATGTTGCATACAGCAGCGGGCGAGAGAGACATTTTGTACAACTTGTAGGAGTTCCAGTATCAACGGCAGAAATTCAGAAGAAGTTCAAAAAGCGTGTGACGGATGATTTGCCGATAGAACCGGATTGATTCGGGATGCCAATGCTCAGATGTCATTAGCTGAGTAGGGGGAATTCTGTTCGCAACAGAGGATGAGAAGGAGGTGTAAGAAATGAAAAGAACTGCATTTAAGAAAAAGCCATCATGGAGCTATTGCACGGCGGATTGGATAAACGAAATTAAGATTCGAACCAGTTGGACAAATGAAAAACTTGCTGGTGAGCTGGGAGTATCGATGTCAACGCTCCATAATCTTAAATCTGCGCCGTGGAAGGTGTCTGGGGCGTACGTGCTGCGGCTTCTGGAGATTCGCAATAATGTGATTGCAAAATATGAAAATGAAAGAAAAGTCGTGTAAGATCTGCTGGAGTTGCTGGCGGTGTATGGAATCCGATCGGGAATACCCGTGCAAAAATTATAAGAAGAAAGCGAGGAAGCGTAATGAGAAGAGAACTGAAATGCATGGAACTGAGAAGTCAGAACCAGCGGACCATTGAGGTGCTGGACAAAGAACTTGGCAGAGCACAGGCGGATCTGCGGTTTGCGTGGCGGCTGGCATATGTAGGCATGACGATCGCAGCGGTGGCGACCGGGGCGATGGTGGCGATTGCGCAGGCGGCGGGGATGTTCTAAATGAGAGAAAGAGAAATGGAGTTTTGCCCGTTCAGAACTGTGATGGAGACATTTCCAGCCGTACTTGTTGGACAAGGGGACGTTACACGGACGAGATTTGAATTATGCTTAAAAGAAAAATGCCCAGCGTTCCGTGTGATGAGGGGGGGCGAGAGCTGTTTGAGGCTGGAGAAGCAGTAAAGGCTGTTTTTGGCAGCAGGGGAAGGAGGACAGGAGTATGTCGAAGAGAGTCGAAGAAATCCTCAGAGGTATGCCACGGGAAGATCTGAGAGTCAGAGAAGATTACCGTGATGATGGATTACGCGTCAAGCTTGCGACGCATTACCTTATAGGCTATCTGGGGAATGAAACACCGGAAAACAACAGAGCTGTTTACAGCGGAAAGGAGATTGCGGAATTGCTGGAAAGCGTCTGCAATGGCATTGAATAAGAAAGATGAGCAGGAGAACCAACGGAACCAACCGCGCCGGGGCGATGGTAAACGCCAGCCGGTACACCGGTTATGGGAAACCAAAGAAAAAGACCGCCAGCTTGGCAGAGCTGAACGGTCAAATCAATAAAAATATTAACAGCTTGATTATATCAAGAGATTCGGGAGGATGCAATGGTAAAAGCAACAATTAAAGGTAAAAGGGAGCCGATGGAGCTGGAGGGGGATATGATCCTTGGTGCCACGATCCAGTATGATGCAACCAGAGATTCAGGGGTGTTTATCATCGGTGATGTTAAATATTCACTTCTTCCGAGAACCCTGGCAGTAATGGCGGCGGCGCTTCTGAAAAAGCATTTTTCGGGAGAAGAGCTGGCGAAAGCATATGCAGATTTCTATATAGCATTTCTTGCAACTGTGGAAGTAGCACGGGAGGATTCTGATGAAGAAGAGACTGGCAAAGAAAATTGAGAAGATGCGCCGGAAGAAGATTCATGAGGCGCTGGAGATGGTGTTGGAGATCAATACCACACAGGTAAGAAGTCAGGAGCTTACTGGACGCAAGCCTACGGCGTTCTTTTCGTTTTCGGGTCACGTAGCAGACGTAGATGTTAGCATGTATCAAAATGGATGGAGCTTTACACGCGGTGCGGAAGGACGTTGGAGTGCTCAAGCTTTCCTCGACCACGCTGGAGATATGGAGCGACTGCTGAAAGAGCTTGCGAACAAGAAAAAGGAGTTACAGGATGCTGGAAAGATGTGACTGCTGCGGCGCATATCTGGAAGACGGCGGTTTGGCTTGTGAGGAGTGCCGGAAAGATATGAAGAACAGGATCAACCATAGAAATCAGAGAAATGAAAATAGAGCAAATGAACCGGAGGTAGCTTATGAATTTGTATGAGATTGATGCCCGCATCATGGAAGCGTTTGAGGCGGCGGTCGATGAAGAGACGGGGGAGATTGTAAATGAAGAGGCTTATGCGGCGCTGGATGCGCTGCAGGAAGCCAGAGACGAGAAGATCGAGAATGTCCTGCTCTGGATTAAGGATCTGAAAAGCGATGCGGAGCAGCTGAAAAATGAGAAGAGGGTGCTGGAAACACGCCAGAGAGAAGCCGAGAGAAAGGCGGAATCACTGCAGGAGTACGTTAAAAGAGCGTTAGACGGTCAGAAGTTTAAGACAAGCAGAGTGGCGGTGTCGTACCGCGCCAGCAAGGCGATTGAATACGCCGGGGATATTAATGCACTTCCGGAAGAGTTCATCCGCCGCAAGGATCCAGAGCTGAATAAGACAGCACTGAAAGAGGCGCTGGACAATGGCGCTGAAATTCCTGGCGTATCGATTGTAACCCGTAGCAACATGATTATTAGATAGGTGGCAGAGATATGGGAGAGACGAAAAAGAATATCTTCCAGACGATAGCAGCTGTCATGGAAGATGTGGGAGTGGTCGGGAAAGATTCGTTAAATGAGCAGCAGAAATTCAAGTATCGCGGCATTGACGCGGTCATGAATGCGCTGAATCCGGCATTTATTAAGCATCACCTGTTCGTTGTCCCGGAGGTTATGGATCAGACGCGGGAGGAACGCAGGACTGCAAAGGGCGGGATGCTTTTATATTCGGTCTGTCGTATGAAATATACGTTCTACGCCGAGGACGGCAGCCACATCGAGGCGGTGGTAGTTGGCGAAGGGATGGACAGCGGCGACAAAGCAACCAATAAAGCAATGTCGGTTGCATTCAAATATGCTTGCTTCCAGGTGTTCTGCATTCCAACCGAGGAAATGAAGGATCCGGATGCGGAGACGCCGCCGGCTTCCGAGAAAGCCCCGGAGCTGGCAAGCGAAGCGATGAGGAATGTATTCCTGAAAGAGTGCGACAGAATCGGAAAGAGCCCGAAATGTATTTTGAAAGCAATCGGCGTAGATTCGTTGGAACACCTGACGGTGGAACGATTCCAGAACGCGATGAAGAGTTTTAAGAACACGCCGGATAAATCCAAAGGGAAAGTAGATCCAGCCACGGTACCGCCGGAGGATGAAACGAGCGGTCTTCCGTTCAATTAGCCTATGGAGAGTAAGGGAACTTTAAAAGATGTGTCGATGGACTGGAAAACCGGTCGGATGCGGCTGACGTTTGAGTTGGAATCGGATGTGTCATCGTCGATTGACAAGATGAAGGACAAGCCCCTGCGGATCATTGCAAAGCAATGGCGGGAGAAGCGGAGCCTGGACGCGAATGCGTATTACTGGGTGCTTCTCTCGCGTCTGGCAGAGGTGGCGGGCATATCCAAGCCGCGGGCACACAACCTCATGCTTCGGAGATACGGCCAGAATCTCATGATTGCCGGTCAGATGGCGTTTTTGGTTGTACCGGACACGACCGAAGCGGAAGAGACGGCGCTGGAGGCGGAAACCTTCCACATCCGTCCAACTTCGCAGGTTAAGCAGGGCAAGGATGGGAAAGCATACCGTACATATACGGTGCTTGCTGGATCCAGTACCTACGATACAAAGGAAATGAGCGAGTTGATAAATGGGCTGGTAGCGGAATGCAAGGAGCAGGGGATTGAAACCCTGCCGCCGGATGAGCTGGCTCGGATGATGGCAGAATATGAAGAAAACCACAGGAAGAAAGAAACTATATAGCGTCCACATGAATCAGGAGTTTGATGAGCATTTGAAACGTCAGGCACAGGAGTATTATGAGGCGCACATCGGCACCAGAGAACAGTTTATTGCCGAGTTTGGCAAGAGTTATTTATAACGGTACAACAGCCGCAGGGCTAGTACATAGTAACCCGTAGACAGCATCCTGGCACGTCTTACCGTGTTATATATTACCAAACCTTTACAGGATGCCATTGGTTTACCGGGAGGGAGACCGACCCTCCCGCTCCGGAAGGAGGAAGCAAGTTGGCGAAGAAGAAAGTGACGCCGCAGATGGAGCGGTTTACCAGTGCTTTATACAACGCGCTGGGAGTAGGACATAAAAATGCGCAGACGCGCAAGGAGCTGTGTAAGCGCCTTAGATGTGATGATCGAATGCTTCGGGATGGAATAGAAGTTTTGCGGGCTGATTATGCAGTTTTGAATCGCGATGATGGAAAAGGTTATTATCTTCCAGAAGAAACGGATTCAGGGCGCGCGGACACAAAACGGTGGCATGAGCGGCAGGAACGTCGAGTACAAGCGATTCGCGCATCGCAGGCGGGAGCGCTTAAATTTATCGGAATGGGCCGAAGAGAACCTAAAGGCGTATATGGACAGCTCAGCATGTTCAGAGATGGAGGATAAGCAGGATGGGGAAGATGCAGAGAGAAAAAGGAAAACGCGGAGAGCGTGAGCTTGCTGGCATCCTGCGGGACTATGGATATAATTGCCGCCGGGGTCAGCAGTATTGCGGGACTTCCGGCGATGCGGATGTGATCGGACTGCCGGACGTACATATCGAGGTCAAGCGGGTGGAAGACCTGAGACTCCGGAAAGCATTACAGCAGGCTTCCAGGGATGCAAGGGCGGGCGAGATTCCGGTGGTAATGCACCGGCGTAACTATGAGCCGTGGCGGGTGTCCATGTACCTGCAGAACTTCCAGCGGATGTATTCGGATGATATTTTCGATGAGCTGAAAGCGCAGATTCGCGGTGGAATCATTACCCTGTTGCTGGATACATGGATTTGCTATTACCGTGACTGGCAGGCGGGAAAGGAGATGGGCTTGGATGAGTGATAAGAAGTCTTTTGTCATGTATGAGAGCTGGGGCGCTGCCATCGAAAAGATGAGCAACGAGCAGGCGGGCGAACTCATTAAAGCGATCTACGCCTATCAGAAAGACCCGGATGCTGTTCCGGAGGATCCGGCGCTGGCGTTTGTGTTCGAGCTTATTAAACAGCAGCTGGATGCGGACAGCCAGCGCTACAAAGAAGCGTGTGCAGCCAGATCGGAAGCAGGAAAGAAAGGCGGAAGACCGAAAACAAATGCTTCTGATAAAAAGCAAATGGTTTCGGAGGAAAGCAAAAAAAGCAAATGCTTTTCTGAAAAAGCAAAAAAAGCTGATAATGATAATGAGTATGATAATGATTTAAAAGAAAACACCCTAGAGGGTGTAAAAGAAAAGCGCTTCGCGCCGCCCACCCTGGAGAATGTGAGTGAATATTGCCGGGAAATGGGTTATACGAACGTGGATGCAGCACGCTTTATTGACTTTTACACCAGTAATGGCTGGATGGTCGGTAAGAATCGCATGAAGGACTGGAAAGCAGCGGTTAGAAATTGGGACAGGAGAGAAAAGAATCCGCAGAGGCAGGATGGGGCCGCCGAAGTCTCCAAGAAGAACCGCTTTCACAACCTGGAAGAACATGGTTACGACTACGATGCGATGGTGTGGGGCATGGTGGGCGCAGCGGCGCAGGGCGAGGCTGGAAGTGCTGTGGAACCCGGTACGGGATGAAGGGAGTTAGAGGACGATGAAAAGCATGGATGAACGCCGGGCAGCCATCAAGAAGCAGCTTCGGGGCGGCAAGAGAAATACCCTTCGGGAGCTTTCGGAAGTGATTGGCGAGGAACGGGAGAGAACCAGAGCTGCGGTAAAGAAAATGTGTGCTCTGGGCGAACTGATTCAGGAGGGTGACGGTGCGCGCGGCCAGAAAGCGGTTTACCTGCTGACGCGTGTAGGTGAGGAGGAAAACGACGAGGAATTGGACAAGCCAGATGATCGTCGAATGGTAGACGGCATCTGGCCGGATGAACTGGAAAAGACCAGGAACCGCGTGCAAGTCGGGGAGAAGCTCAAAGTGATGTTGCTTGCCGACACCCGTACCAAAGGCGAGGTGCGGACCGTGCGCCGGACGGTTCGGGTAATCAGCAAGCATAGGTATCTAGTTCGGACATCCGACGGAAGCAGCAGTACATACGCGGAATTGGCGATGTATTACCGCGGGAAGATTCTGGATCGGCGGTAGAAATGTCGGTATAGGCGGAAAGGAGAAGGAGAACTGCATGAGAACGCGTTATAAGACTTATGCGGATTATGGAATGTTGAAAAGCGATGAGGAGAAGACCCGGGAGCACTGTATGAAAGCGTCTGCAGAGGAACGGCTTATTATTCTTCAATGCGCGATCTCTGCTGCTCCAGGGCTGGAAATAGCAATATATGATTCGATTACCAGTGGCTCCGGATATCGGACACTCCTGCGGATGGGGCGGCAGATACCGGCGGGCGAGGACGATTTCTACGCGTATCGCCGCAAAACGTTGGCAGAGATAAGCAGATATATGAGGCTGCTGGGGAGGTGGAAGGAATGAAGAAAGATGCGGAGGACAGCATCCCCAAAGCGGCAGTGCTGGAGCTGATAAAAGAGATGGGCGGCTGTGATGCGGGCGATGAGTTTGCCAGGGGATGGGATGCCGCCTGTGATGCGTTTTACAAGACTATCATGGAGAGGTTTTGAGATGAATAGAGCAGAAACGACAAAATTAATTCATTATGCGTGGATATGAATTTGGGTGGAGATATCAAACAGAAACTATTGACGGGGAAGCTACCGAAGAAGAGGTAGAAGAAAGGACATGGAGATGAATGATAATTGCAATAGAGCGTGCTGGAACTGCTGGTATGACGAGTTTTGTGACTGGCATCCGGCGGGCGATGAGGAAGTGTGCGAGGAGTACATAGCAGATGACGAGGGTTAAGTGGTTAGATAAATCAGCCATAAGCGGGCGGCAGAAGAGGAAGAGCGGATGAGAGTAGCGTTGATCGATGTAGATGGACACAATTTTCCGAGTCTGCCGATTATGAAGTTGTCAACGTGGCATAAGCGGAAGGGCGATGCCGTGGAATGGTACGATCCGCTGACTGCATGGATGAATCCACCGGATAGGGTGTATATGAGCAAGGTCTTTACATTTACACCAGATTATCCGCATCCGATAAATGCCAGAGAAATCATAAAAGGCGGGACCGGCTACAATTATCCATCGGGCGGCGTCAGCTTGCCAGATGAAATTGAGCATATTTATCCCGACTATGGCCTGTATCCAGAACTGTGCAAAGATACAGCATATGGATTTCTGACTAGAGGATGTCCGCGCGGATGTAACTTTTGCATTGTGGGGGAAAAAGAAGGAAAGTGCAGCCGGAAAGTGGCAAATCTGTCCGAGTTCTGGGCAGGACAGAAGAATATTGTGCTATTAGATCCAAATATGTTTGCCTGTCGCGAATGGAAAGATTTGAGCCAGCAGCTCATTGAGAGTGGAGCGTGGGTTGATTTTTCACAAGGATGCGACATTCGTATTATGACGGCAGAAAAAGCGCAGTATCTCAAACAGATGAAGATTAAGCGGATTCATTTCGCTTGGGATCGATACGATGATAAAGACAAAATCGTTCCGCAGTTCGAGGCATTTAAACGTGTGACAGGCTGGGATTATCGTAAGATGGGCGTGTATGTGCTTTGTGGATTTGATACAACACTGGAACAGGATTTGGAACGGATTTATACTTTGCGGGATATGGGATATACCCCATACGTGATGATTTATGAGAAGTACAAACTTCGGCGAGGGGATGATTTGATAAGGTTGCAACGATGGGTTAATTCCAAATATGCGTTCGCATCAGTCAAAAAATTTGAAAACTATAAGGCGTAAAAGGCGAAGCGGCTGCCGAATTGCCGGGCGGATCGCCTGGGCGAGGATGCGGGCGGGCAGTTGAGGTTCGCGTAGAAAAATAGAGTGAGGTGGTAAGCACAGTCGATAGAGCGTCTTACATCCAGCGCGGAGGTTTGAACTCTTTCGTTCCGATTTGCCTGGTTTGGGGATTCTACGCCCGGATATTCCAGGGAATATGAGACATCTTTCAAAAAGGGTGTCTTTTTGTCGTTGTTTTTTGGGCAACATGTGTTATACTGAAAGAAAAATGTCGAAGGGGAAGATTACATGAGCGGAAAAGTTATTTCATTCATTAATATGAAGGGTGGAGTTGGAAAAACAACTTTATGCATTGGAATTGGAGAATACTTAGCTACATATTGTAAAAAGAAAATTTTATTTATTGATTTAGATCCACAGTTCAATACGACACAAAGTTTAATCAATGAGTTTGACTTAGAAGATGAGTATATGAACGAATATTCTAGTGGAGACAACAATAAAACAGTAATGAAGCTATTTCAATCACAACTTACACTTGCAAAAAAAGTTGACATTCCAACGCCGGATGATGTGTTAGTAAAATTGAATGATAATATGGATTTGCTTCCTGGAACTATCAATTTAATTCTTGTAGAAAGTGATAAAGATGGGACTAAAGCGAGAAAAGTAAAGCGTTTTATCAATGAGAATAAATTGAGAGATAACTATGATTTTATTTTTATAGATTGCCCACCTACCATTAGTGTATATACAGATGCAGCATTAATAGCTTCGGACTTTTATTTAGTTCCAAATCGAATTGATAGATATTCTATTTTGGGGATTAAATTATTAAAACAGGTAATAGATCGCTTGGATGACAATGAACATATAGGAATTCTCCCGTTAGGTATTGTATATACTATGATTAGAGATTTGACGCAAAAAACACTAATGCTTAAAGAAACATTTGAAAAAGATGATATCGTTAAAAAAATTGGATTGTTTTCAAATTCAACCTCTTTTGTTAACGACTTACTGGTTGGATTGCAGGGGAATATTTCTTCAAAGTATAAAAAATCGCGAGAAGAGATTGCTGTGCTTTGCGATGAATTTTTGAAAAAGGTGGAACAGTATAATGAATAATAGTGAATTTTTGTTTGAAAAAATAGTTAAAGATCGATTGAAGAAAAAACAGCTTGATATGTTAGATATAATAAGTTTGTTTTGTGTTTTTATTATATCAAGAAAATATATTAAGACCAATGTAGAAGTTAGTGAATTTATTGAACAGACATTAAAAGAAAAGTTTCCACCGTATGTGGTTAAATCACGTACTTTAATGGCAGCGAGAACTTGCAGGGTATTGCTAAATATTGAAGAAATCGATGGTGATAAAGTTTTACATATCATGCGTAAGATTATGAAAAATTCGGAAGAGATTTCAGAAAAAGATAAAGTTATAAAAAGATCTCGTAAAGGAAATGAAAATGATAAATTAGAAAAAATAAAAGACATTAATGGAATAGACATAAATGATATACAGTATAATGAAGAAAATTTAAAAATACTTAATGATAATATTATTGTTATTGGTAAAAGCTTAGCTAAAGAAATTGATGCTTTAAATGAAGCACAAAGTTTCTTTGATCAACAAGATAGTCAAGAAAACCAACAATTAGAAGGAGCTAAACGTTGGGTCGATGAAATGATGAGTAATTATCAAAATGGTGATACAGGAATGTATGATCAAATGAAATCAACGATGGAAAGTTTAGGTATTGATGAAGAAAGACTTAAGAATATGTCTAATGAAGAAGTTGATCAATATGTTCAAGATATGTGTAAAAAATTTGGTATTTCACAAAGTTTATTTGATAAATTAAAGGATAAGTTTGGAAGATAGAGGGTAGAGTATGATTAAATTAGTTGTTTTAGATGTGGATGGAACAAGCATTGATAGAGATAATCATTTTTATGATGATGATATTAAAGAAATTAATTTTTATAAAGAAAAGGGTATCGAGTTTATGTTTGCATCTGGAAGAGATATGAATATGATGCTTGATATGATTGAAAAGTCTCATGTAGATGGTGATTTGATTATTAATAATGGGACACAATATCGAAATATTGAAGGAACTAAAAATATTGCGCATCCAATGGATGAAGATGCTTTTAGAAAGATGATTCCTGTTTTACAAAAACATAATTATCATATTTCTATTCATACAACAAAAGGAAAATATATTTTAACAGATTTTGAAAGTTATTGGGATCTACATGTTAAATTATTAATGAAAGGTCGTGAGGGCGTTACTTTAGAAGACCTTCCAAATACGACATTCTTTAGAAGATGGGGTTATTTAAATGATTGTACGTCGGTTTCTTCAATTGATGAAATTTATCAACAAGGAGCACTTCCTTTAAAAGTAGATGCTAGACATTTAAATCCTGAAGAAGCAAAGGGCGTAAGAGAACGTTTAGATTGTATACCTCATTTAAACATTTCTTCATCATATGAAGATAATATTGAAATTACTTGTGATGATTATGATAAAGGAATCATGTTAAAAGAAGTTTTAAAATTAAAAGGCTTAAATCTTGATGAAGTGGCAACTTTTGGAGATGGTTTAAATGATGTATGTATGTTAAAAAGATTCCCTTATAGTTTGACACTAGCTAATGGATGTAAGGAGGCTAAAGAAGCAGCAACCTATACACTTACTAAAACAGGTGGAAATGGTGCTATTCAAGAAGGACTTCATATTTTAAAAGATTTAGATTTGATTTAACTTTCAAAGTAAAAGCTTTGAAAGTTTTTCTTTTTTTAAAGAAAAACGTCAAAAAATTGTCTATATAATAATAGGAGGGATAAATTAAATGGACCAAGTACTAGAAATTACATCAAATGATCATATTATCATGATCGATAAACTCTGTAAAAGAATATTAGGAC
>OGZF01000320.1_pt1 | contig 46382 bp, 56 predicted proteins | sample 1576771 | NCBI WGS metagenome assembly OGZF01 (sample SAMEA3541536, study PRJEB24748) | human gut metagenome | biome: human gut; feature: human-associated habitat; material: faeces | place: China | collected 2012
CGGCAAGTGACTGTGTTCCAACATTTCCTGCCATATCAAGTATGAGTGACTGGAAGCATACAATAATCGCAAGCTGTGACACTACATTTTCAAATATGCCAACTACAGATGATACTCCCATACCAAGTAACAGTAACAGAATAAGCCATGGAAGCCTTTTCTTCATACTTGCAAAAAGCCCCTCTGTAAGGTCATTCTCCTCTGTCAAACCGGCAAGCTTTGCATAATCATCGCTCATCTCTTCATCTACCGCTTCTATGATATCAGAAGATGTGATAGCACCTATTATTTCTTTGTCTTTATTTAATACTGGAATTGAATCTTCGCTGTAATCCTTTAAATCTTCGATACATTCGCTCATCTTTTCGTGAGCATATACATATGGATATGATGTACTTATTATATCCTCAAGCTTCTGGTAATCTCTTGCTACAATAAGATCTTTTAAATCTATTGCACCATAATATATGTTATTATCATCAACCACATATATTGTATTGACGTTATCATTTTCTTCTGCCTGTGCAACAAGCTCTTTCATAGCTTCCTTTATTGTAAGCTTATTGTTTATGCATATGAAATTAGTAGTCATCTTACTACCAATCTCATCATCGTCATATGAATAAATCAGACACACATCATCTTTGGCATCCTTTTCCATATGTGATATAAGTGCCTGTCTTTCTTCTTCTGATACATTATCAAGAATATCTACAGCATCATCAGCATCCATTTTTTCAAGGACATCTGCCGCCTCATCTACAGATAATTCTGTCATAAATTCTTCAATGTATTCAGGTGTATCTTCCAGATATGAGAAAATCTCTGCCGTCCAGTCTACACCAAGAATCTTGTAAAGCCTTATTCTTGTATCTTTGTCCAAAAGCTTAATTGCATCTGCTATATCATTCTCGTGATATTTAGATAACTTCCTGCGGATTAATTCATCAGATTTACTACTTCTAAGGACTCTAACAATATCCTTGCTATAATCCTTATGTATAACTACATTTGATAGAATCTTATTCATCATTATTCTCCTTTCATTATGGCAAGAACAATGACTAAGATTAGAAAATACGCGACTTTAACAGACTATTGCACACGTCCCTTAAGAAACGCAGACAATAGCTTTGTCGGCTTATAATCTATGTCATTGTTCCCTATTCGAGGACTATCATGCCCGTCCATTATCGTCACCTCACTTTTAATATATTGTATATTAAGAAAATATATTGAACACACCAATCTAATATACCCAATATATACTCTTAACATTTGTCGAATTAATTGTATAATCTCATTTTCTGACTGTCAACTAAAATCATTGTAAAATATTATCATATACCTCTCATATACTAGTTACAATCAACCAGGACATACTTACATTCTTTGCAAGCATTATTCATTTACAGTTTTTAATTCCACTTGACGTCATATAGGTTCCTGCTAATATTACCAATACCGATATAACTGCAATAATGCCGGAAATGAAATCTCTGATGCCATCTCCAGCCACAGTAAAATAAAGAGCAGCCAATATTATACCGATAACTATCAATATAATTCCATACAATACTTTTTCCCACTGTATATTTAATTTCATCCAGACACTCCTTTTCTAACCCTATCAGTTTTCTCTTTTTCAAGCAATCGTTCCAGCATTATAAACGCAACATCATTGGCAGTTTACGGGGAATACGAAGTAATTATATTTTTATCCACTACAATAGGCTCATTCATAACGTTAACTCCAAACTAAGCAAATCAATATAATATATTTCTTCGTTATGTACAACAAAATTCGTTGGGAAATAATCAATAGAAGTATCGTTTTCACAAAGTTTAAACGTGTAACCCACCACAAAATTTTCATTCGGTTTTTGTGATATTTTCCTATATTCCAGATTACAACACAATTTTCTTCCATTTCCTAATTTTTGTCCTGAAAGTTCCAAAAGGCGCAACAGTATTCACGTGAATTTTAAGTGCTGATTTTACCCCCTTTGGAGTTTTCTAAACCGAGGGGGTACATCGTTAAAAGGTATATTTTACCTATTTCACGGACGTTAAAATTCCATCAAGGAATCTGATTTCATTACATCGCATCTGCAATCACTCGTGCCTCTGAGTCTCTGCTGATACTCCTGTTCTATATCATAATGCCATTACAATGGTCAATCTCATGCTGAATAATCTGTGCTGTCCAGCCTGAATATTTTCCATGCTGTTTCTTAAAGCTCTGGTCAAGGTAATCCACCTCAATCTCCTGGTATCTGGTGCAGGGACGGACCCCCTCCAGCGACAGACATCCTTCCTCTGTCTGATAAATTCCGGACTTCTTTGCAATCACCGGATTAATCATGGCAAACTGAAATGGTCCTGCTGCCACAACAATAATATTCTTCTTAACACCTATCATGTTTGCGGCCATGCCTACGCAATTGTCAAGATTTGCTCTCAAGGTATCGAGCAAATCTGTTACCACCTGCTTACCTGCTTCTGTCGCATCTACTGATTTCTGTGCAAGAAACAATGGATCTTTTACTATCTTCTTTACCATATCAATATTCCTTTGCTATCTCTTCATCTATTCCATACATTGCCTTAAATTTTTCAAGGTCTGCCGGACTCTTAATCAGCATAATCTCTTCGATCTTACCTGTATGTATATCCTTAAAGCCTGCAACCTGCTCGCCATTACAAATGCTTGCTTTAATCACCGGCTTTTTATTTTCCTTATCATAAGACTGTACAACGCTTTTCTTCTTAAACAGTCCCATCTTGCTCACCTTCTCTCTCCTGCGCCACCATGCCATTGTTTCTCCTCATAACCATCAATGGTATAAGGTCTTTGCTCATGATTTCCATGTTTTCAGCTTTCATCTCTGTCACCTCTTATCATACCTCATCTGATCATCACCTCACCCTACGATAAACTAATCATCCATTTACGCTTTTTAAAAATAACCAGCGATACAACAATCCTGAATATTTCCTCCGTAGTAAGCAGTATATACACACCTACAATTCCCCACTTAAATACATACGCAGCAAGCAGACATAGCGGAATTCCGATGCACCATGTGCCAACAATATCAATAATCATAATAATTTTGGTATTGCCGCCACTTCTTATAATTCCTCCTCCAAGTATCATATTTTCCACCTTAACCGGTGCATATAGGGCAAATACAATAAGCAGTATTTTTCCAATCTCTTTTACACTATCATCCACACGATATAATTCAGTATATGCTCCAGACAGAAGAATGAGCAATGCCGATACCACTACTGCACCAAATAAGCCTGAATACATAATCTTCTTTGACTCTGTATACGCCTCTTCGTATTCTTTCCTGCCAAGCCTCTTGCCAACTATCACCCCGGCAGCCGCTGACAATCCACTCAATGCCCCTACAACGAGCCCCTGTATCGGGCAGGTAAGTGTATAGGCAGCCAGATTTGATGTTCCAAGATGTCCATACACTGCCGACTCCACATTTTGTCCGAGGCTCCATAAGAATTCACTGATCAGAATCGGCATAATCATAATTAGATAATCCCTGATGGTAATCTTTCTAAAATGCAACGACAATACCGGTTTATCTCCATCTTTTCTGATACATAAAACAAATCCGATAACAATACATACAAGATTAAACAACTGCGAAATAAGTGTTGCAACCGCAGCTCCCTTTATTCCAATACATGGCAATCCGAATTTTCCAAATATCAGCAGATAATTAAGACCTGTATTTACTGCAACTGCCCCAAAGCTTGCTAAAAACGGTATCGTAGCATGCTCCTTACGGCGCAGCCATGAGGATAAAATATTGCTGACTGCCATTGGGATATAGGAAAATGCTACAATCCTGAAATATACCGCGCCGGTATTTACAATACTCACATCCTTTGTGTACAGTCCAAGAATCCATGACGGAAAAAATCCTGCTGCAAATAGAAATAAAGCTGATATCATAATTGCGCAAATGAGACTCACATCAAGGCTGCACCACGCTTCTTTGGTATCTTCAGCGCCAATAAACTGTGCAATCAGTATACCCGCAACAGTGCTTACTGCACCTATTACCACGGAAAAAATCAGAGAAAAATTTCCACATAATCCTACTGCCGATATATTTGTCTCTCCCAGCTGTCCTATCATAATCTGGTCAACAATTGAAAAAGATGCTTGCAGCATACTTTGCAATGTAACAGGAATTGCTATTTTGCACAATGATTTCATAAACTTTGACATTATAATTTCCTCGTACTTTCTCTTTTTATTAACTCAACCGGCAACACGATTTCGGTCTCACATTCCGCGCCATCGCGCATTGCCTCAAGACACTTGATTGCAGTTTTTGCCCTAAGAGGCGCCTCCTGATGAATCGTTGTAAGCGCAGGATTACTTTCCCTGCTTGCCATGTTGTCATCAAAACCTATTATCTGAATATCCTTTGGAATTTGTATGCCTTTCCCAAGCAAAAACCTCATAAATTCAAGTGCATAAAAATCCGATACTGCAAAAACCGCGGTAACATTGCTCTTTACCAGCTCTCTATATTTATCCTCATAAAAGCACATTCTTTCCTTTTCTGTCTTTGGTATTTCCCATCTTAATGTTTCCCCAGGTTCAAATGCTTCTCTAAAGCCCTCTATGCGCTCTTTATCCATGCATATGAAATTATCCGCTATGCATAGCGCTTTTTTATGTCCCAGCTCCCTTAAATATTTTCCCGCCTGATAACCGCCATCATAATGATTGATGACCAGATTCACTACCTTGGAGCATTTCTCAAAATAACCATCATACACAACAAACGATATCCTCATCTGGTTTCTCAGCTTCTCATAATCGGCTTCACAAAAGCCCATCAGAATCAGCCCATCCATATTCCACATGGATGCAAACACCGGAATCTCACTGATGTCAGATGTCGTTTTTATCATCAAAAAATAGCCCTTTTCATTTACCTCATGGGAAAGAGCATTAAGCGATGACATCACAAATCCATCCTCTAATACCCTTCCTTCATACTTTTCATTGTCATTCACCACCACCCCGATGATTCTTGAATTATTCCTGGCAAGCAGGATGCCCGCCATATTGGGGATATATCCTGAGCGTTCAAGCTCCTGCTGGACACGTTTTACTGTTTCATCCGAAATCTTTTCTGTTTTGCCATGAATCACTTTTGAGACTGTCGCCGTACTAAGACCTAACGCATCTGCAACATCTGCAATTCTAACCCTGTTCTGTGCCATGTACATTCCTTCTTTTTCTGATATTCTGATTATATGGTACAACAGAAATTTGTGTTTTACAAAGGTTAAGCGCGTAACCTGTTACAAAATATGCGTTCCATTTTTGTTATATTTTACCAAAGAATTACTCATTTTAGTAATCAGAGTACACACGAACAATCACTTATGAATATAAAAATGACTGGCAGACCTTATTTACCATAATTGTCAGCGGTCATTTCCCATACAAAAAGGCACTTACATTTCTGCAAGTGCCCTCTTCAATAAAACTTTATTTAAAAACCTCTTATTTCTTTTGCTAAAGTATATGGTGTTGAATATTTTTTATCTTGACCCTGTTTCTTTTTACTAATCAAAGTAAGATCTGTATCTATATCAAAATCTGCATTCTCCAGTATTGACTTTAATTCATTTGCTTTGGACAAGCTTCAATTCCTTTGCTCTGGATTCCACGGACATATCTTTCCTGACATCATAACTGCTTTCTTACAGCCTTATTCCACTCCACCCCAGACTCATCCGTCCATGTATCAGCTCCGTCAAAAATGTACACAGCATTTGTCCTATCCATATATCGACCATCCGCAAGTAAATATACGGTCGTCTCATCTCCTCTTAAATTTACAAGCTCTACAACATCCTCCCAAGAAGGATCTACGCTTGAGCCTGTCTCATTTGCTTCATCCGGAAGCTGCACCACTTCTACGATTGCCTCTATCGTTTCTACAGGAGAATCGCTCCATGGATATGCTGCATCATCACAACCGGCACTTTCAAGTAACTGCTTCGCATCACTTCCAAGCAACCTGTTATATGCTTCGTAAACAGATGCCAGCTTGTTTGAAAACTCCACCTGTTCAGAATTTCCTTTATCAGATAGCCAGTTTACAGTCTCCTCCTTTATCTCATCTGTTGTCATGCTGGTTCCTACACCCCAATTTAATAAGTGTGCCGCGACTTTTATTGAAGTTGAGCCACTTCCGGCTGTTCCCTGCTTTATTTCTGTGTTGATTTCATCTAATACCTTGTCAAGCTCCAAATAGGATGACTTTTTTGTCTGTGTCTGCTGAGATTCAGAAATTTCTGATGTAGTTTTCTCAGTATCCTGTTTTAACGAATTTTCTTCTGTATCAGCCTGTTCAGTGCCAGTATTCTGTTTCACAGTCTGCTGCTCACCTGTTTCCGTAATGCTCATAGAGCCTGTTGCTTCTGTTCCACACGCACACAATGCGAGCGACATTGTTGCTGCAATTAGTATTACATGTAATTTCTTCATGTCATTTTTCTCCATTTCCTTGTTATAACAATTCTTCCATCACAATATATTCATTTTCACTTATCACAGAAAATCCATTCTTTTTCCAGAATGAATAGCTCTGAGGATTTCCTTTATCAACACCCAAACGCACTTTCTTGAATTTACTCATTTTTAAGTATCTAAGAACATCATGAATAATATCAGAACCAATCCCTTTATTCTGAAACTTATTATCCATCATAAATAATCCGATAAATCCACAATCTGTCTCCGGACAATCCGAAATCAAATCCATAACTGCAATCAAGACTTACCTGCTTTGTAAGTTTTAGGTAATTATGATTAAATTCCGAAAGATTTCTGCTATATGGAATATCACAGGAGCTGACCTCTCCGTTTCTATTCTTCACAATAGTATTTACAGCCAGGAGTCGATTTGTCAAGGGGATATTTCGCATTGCAATACGGCTTTGTAAAAACAGAGGGGTGTCAACCCCTCTTGGCTGCATAGTGCTACCTGCCGAAGAAGGCAACCGTCCCCCCCTCGGAGAGCGCACGACTGCCGCAGGCAGTAGCACCGCCCACTTTTGAGTGGTGAGTAAGTGCGCCCTTAGACGGATTAAATTGACTATCCTTTTGAATATTGATATAATGTGAGCGTAAGCTAAATCAAAAATTTCTTAACAGACAAATTTAAGAAGGAGTGATTCAGATGAAAAAGAAAACTAAGACTGTAATTGGTGTTATCCTTGCAGTAGCTCTGGTAGCTGTCTTGGTAGTTGTAGGATTTATGACTTACCTGGGAATTACCTGGACAAACAATCATGAATTCGGAGAATATGTCAGCAAGGAAGGTCCTTGGGGAATGACTGCTACATGGGTATCTGAGGATAGCAGCAGTTATCTCGTTTGCAAAAAGGAGAATGATGAACCATTTGCCAAGGTTACAGCCTATTTTCAGGGGGTGGATGGTTGGCAAGCCTATGAACTGCATGGCAGAGACCGGATTGCTTATCTGAATACTGTGGAAAACGATACAACCATTGATAGCACCAGCGGAAATATGAAATTTGATGGAACTACATTTACCATTACAGATTTAGATAAAGAAATCTTCGGCACAAATGAATTTAATTATGTTATCACTGATAAGGAGTTCAGCCCCGATTAAAGTGCCAGAACTATTCCGATACGGTGGAAACATAACCGATGGAAAAGCGGAAACAGTGTATGCTATTACGTTGAGAACACCCGAAAGCCGAGAAACCAAATAATCGTTACTCTACCAATGGTTTATGTCCATATCGAAAAGGTTGATGTGAGAATAGAATAATTCTGTTCGACTTATTCCGATTATTCTAACAGATTTGCTCAGCACAAGGAACCCTGCGTGGGGGCAGATATATTTGCAAAGGATTTTACATAAAAAGCTGCTGAACAATCCAGAAAAGGAGAGTTTCAGCAGCTTTTTCATACTCTGTACTGTGTGCCCATCAAGAAAATACTGGATTCTATTGATTGACCACCGCCTTTCGGCTGCATACATTCACCACAAATGAGCCGCCAGCCGTTATGTATTCAGGTGGCAGAAACCACCCTTTACAGAGTACATCACAGTCTCTCATACTTATACAGTTTTCCATCAACCGGAAGCATATAAAATTCTTTTACTTCACTAGCAGCCCTGCCAATGCACCAACATAACAGCATATTAAACTTCCATTTATATTTTCTGCTAATATGTACCAGATTTGTCACATCAATTTTCTTGAAAAAAGTTACCATTGGATTTGGTGCATTCATCCATAATTCAAATGCCTCTGCTCTTGTTGTTTCTTAAGGATTTATTTCCTGTGGTTTCATGCTTATTACCTCCATCTAAGTAATTTTATATGCCTTGATAATACAATAATAAATATGCCAATACTGTACATAAAAAAGGAAATACCGTGCCTGGGAACCCCTTAAATCCATCTCTTTTTGCAAGTACTTTTACGGTGATTGACTGTATGATTGTTCCAACACATACCATAAACGCTACAAATACATAAGACATTCCAGACGAACTTAATGCATGCGTTCCTGAAATCCACATAGCATAGTACAAATAATCTCCAAACCCACAAGTCGGTATAAGCACATCATTCTTTTCCAATCCATATACAAACAACTTTGCTGCTACAGTTTTATTTGACATAGCTTTTGCATTAACAGTTCTTTTCCCAATTTTTGTAAAACTAATAATATCCATCGTAGTCACAACAGCTCCGATAGATATCGTACTCTCAAGATCAAGCTGTTTTCCAAGCCATATTCCAGTAAACATAACAGCCAAGGCTCCAAAAATCCCATTGACAAACAGCTTTTCTCTCTTATATGGGATGAAAAACAGATTGAATATTATGTAAATTATTCCGCTAACTCCTACAGTAATCAATAATAAATTTGGCAAATATAGATTTGCGATTACTGTACATGCAGAATACAAGAATATGTATAACAATGACCAAAATATTGTTTTGTTAATGCCATCCCTGTTCATCACTAATTTTCTCCAATTCAATTATGTTGCCAGATTATCGTTCATTTTCTTTTCCTCTGTAAACAAATCTGGGACCTTCTTCTCCAATTACTCCATTCTTCACAAAACCGGCTCTCCTTAAAACATTCTGCGATGCCACATTTTTTAAATCTGTCTCTGCTTCTACAGCACAGACTCCTTCCATCGATAAAGCCCATTCCGTAATTACTTTTACAGTTTCTACCATATACCCCTGATGTCTAAATTCTTCCCTTAATCCATATCCTATTTCCACTACGCCATCTTTTCCAAGACCCTTGAAGCAGAAATCGCCGACAATCGTTCCCGGAACATTTTTTAATTCCATATTCCAGACTGCATACCATATTCTGCTATCCGGTTCTAAAAGACAACCTTCTAACATTTCTGTATATGCCTGCTTCATTTCTGCGTCCGCTTGCTTTTCAATCAGACTGCGCATCTCATCGTTACTAATTGGATATAAATAAAGCCTTTCCGTTTCCACTCTCATATTAGTTCGCTTCTGACAATAATTCTTGCTATTTCCATTACCAGAATCTTCATTGTAATTCCGCCGGACATTACATAAAACCAAATCTGTCTCATATGCTGCGACTTTGCTATCGGTGTTGCAATAGCTGCAATGATTATAATTGCAGCTCCAACGCAGCCAATCAGATTCGGGATGCTGATAAGTGGGAATACTCCAGGTGCACAGCTTCCGTCAATCGTGTTCTGAATCGTCTTGTCTAGTCCGTCCCTTGCAGCTGCAAAGCAGCATATCGTAAGTCCATATGCCAGAAGGAACAGACTTCTACGTCCCCAATAGTTAATGTTAGTCCGGTTTGCTATAGATTCTCCAATAAATCCAAGCAATACAAGAATCATAATTGTTGTAACTGTCGTTACTGTATTTCCAAAATATAATTTCATAGATATTTACCTCATTTCTACTCAGTGATTTCTATCAGATTTCCTTCAATTCCTCTAATGCAGCTTTCATAGTATCCGTCTCCGGTAGTTCTCGGACCACTGACAACCTGATATCCATCACCTTTTAACCTTTCCGTCAATGTATCCACAAAAGCTTTACTTCCTACACTAAATGCAATATGAACATAACCGGTTCTCAGCAATACTTTTTCATTGTCAACCAAATCTGACTGGTTCATAATTTCCAGTCTGGCGCCATCTTCAAAAGTCAAAAAATAAGAACGAAAGCCGGTTGTTTTATTAAGATATCCAGCATCTGCTGTTGCATTAAAATACTTTGTGAAGAAATCTTTTGCTCTTTCCAAATCATTCACATACATAGCAATATGTTCTATTTTCATATTTACTTTTCACCTCGTTCTGCTGTGTCATACCATTCAATTATGTGTTTCAGATTCTCGGCTTTCACACGCTCTGAACCATTCAGCATCATATCCAGCATATCCTCCTCCTCCGGTGTCCTGTCGGCTTTATCCGCCAATGCTTTTCCTGCGGTCTTTACCATGACATTCATCATCATTTTATAAACACCATGAAGTTTTTTGATATTAAAGGTTCCCTGTACTGTAAACAGTGGAATTCTCTGTGGCACTTTATTTTTCGTTCTGACCTCAGCAAGCTGTGTTCCTGTCTGCCCCATTCCAACACCACAGACTGCCTGAATCCTGTATTTTCTTACTGCTTCCGTATATCCTTTGATTTTTCCTGCCATAATCCATCCCATATAAATAATTTCTGCTCCCGGCTTCACCTTTGTCTTTGCTTCCTCCATGCTATATGACGGAATGCAAATCTGGTGTGACAACAGCTTTGCATATTTAGCTGTGCTTCCTGTATTTGATGTATAAACGATTGCCCTCATAGTTCTTTCCTCCTCGTGTATCGTATAAATAATAAAACGCAATGTGAATTGTAGTATTACTTACAATCCGCACTGCGTCTTAGCGTCTGGCTTACTTTATTTCTTTTACCACATATTCCTTTGCATCTATCAGACTTTCTTTTTTACATTTCGGGCAGAATAGTGGAAAATGCGTAAGAACTGTATCTTCTCGAAGTCTCAGTCTGGTTTTATTTCCACAGACCGGGCAGTACACCCATTCCTGCTTCCCATTTTGATTTTCATTTAGCATCTGCTATCCCCCTCTTTCTTATCCATAAACTGCTCGGAAAAACGCTCTACATGCTTTTCAACCAGTTCAATAATTCTTTCCTTATCCTCAGCTCCATCATAAATGCTGTAAAGCAAAAAAATCGGTCCGTAAAATTCCAATGCAATTTGTCCCGCTTCCTCCTTATGCTCCGTCAGTCCCTGAAACACATTTTCTATATATGCAAGTGGGTCACCTGACAGGTAGTTTTGATACAGCTTTGCCATTTCCGGATCTCTGTACTGCTCCAATGTCAGCATTTTACGAAAACAGCACGGAAATTCTTCCTGCGTCCAGTGTAAAAACTGCACCTTCGTAAAATCTTTAATCTTATCAAGTGCTGTAGACCGGTAGCCCTCCACCACTTCTTTCATATTTCCTTCCGGCATATCATATTCCTTTACTCTTTCCTGATCCATCCGGTTCATTTTCTCCACAATGCTGTCTAAGATTTCCTGCTTGCTCTTATAGTGCTTATATAGAGCTGCTTTCGTCACTCCCATCCTGTCGGCAATATCATTCATGGAAGTTCCCATATAACCACTCTGGGCAAACAGTTTTAATGCTTCGTCTAAAATTCTTTCCTTTGTATTCTTTTCTCGGATACTCATCACTTACCTCACTCCAAATTTATTTTTCAAAATTGGCACATACAGCCTCGAAATAATTACTTTCTCATCATTTTCCAACACTGCCTCAAATCTGCCACCAAGTGCCGGCGAAATATGCAGGATCTTTCCGGTATTTACAATCATGGACTTTGAAATCCTCATGAATGGAAGTTCTTCTATCACCTCTTCTAGCTGATATAGTCTTTCCTTAACCTCATAAACGCTTTGCTTGCAATATGCGAATACTTTGTTATCGACTGCCTCAAAATAATAGATATCTGATGCTGCAATGGTACAGATTCCATGCTTATCATATCCAGCAAACTTTATCTCACCATATCGTAATCTATGTATTAATCTGTCCATGTCATCTGATAAGGTATGACACCTGAATATTATTTCATCCTCCTCATCCGAAGAAGGACGAATGACTGATACTTTCATCTGCTTTCTCCATATAAATATGTTTTTTGTAGCAGTTTCCTTATAAATATAAGGAAACTGCTTATATGTATGCTCCTAATACCCAATTACCAGCATACGACAATCCTCACAGCACTCAGCCGCTATACTTGTCCGATGCCCCGGCTTTAAAGAAGTAATCTCTATAAATCCATCCGCTTTGTCTGCCTTCTCAAATACACCCGGCACCTCATTAGCAAAACTGAATGCTCCATCTTTGCTTGCAAATAAATATCCTTTTCTCATTTCTTTACCACATTTTGTACAAACCATTCTTGATTCCTCCATCAAATTCACTAAAAAGGCAGCACTTAAAATCCACATCAGGAAAATAAGCACTGCGTCTTTGCGTCTGTCTTATAACATTATAAGTTACCTTTCGGTTACTTTGTATTATAGTAACCGTTTGGTAACTTGTCAAGTGTTTCTTTTATTTTTAATATTGCATTCATATAGCTTATTAGTATATGACATGGTGCAAAAAGCACTGCGAATATCAATAGTTGACGATTTCCACCTACTGCTGCACTGCATACCCCGGCTTTTCTTAGATCATATTTTCTAATCCATTCAAGCATCCTCTGACCGCCTGTGCCATCCAGTGATATCCCGGATAGGCAAGTGGAGAAAACACAACCGCCACTGTGTAAGAAAGTAATGCCACAATTCCAAGCAGTCCACAATAATTCATAAAATTCTTTTTTCTCATGTTAATCACCAGCTCTCTAATTGTCATTTTCTTTATTAAGATACAATATGGCAAATAGCACCATTAATCCAAGAAATTTCTTACTGTAGTATAACCCAACAGAAAAAAATAAAGATTTGATGAAGATTTATTCCCGTATGGAATAAACCATCAATTGAATATCATTATCAGAACTCGGCTTTCCACTGAAATCAGCAAAGCTGTTACAAATACGAAGTCCTAATTTACCGAATATCTCCGTGATTTCATCCAAACTATATAACCTTATAGGATTTCCTTCTTTCATTTCAGGCTTATAAAGTGCTTCTCCATACATATAGTCTACCTGCCCATATATCAGCGTTTTTCTATCCTTCTCCCATTCAAAAGCAGATAATGTAAGTCCCTTTTCTCCTGCATCCCATAACTTGCAAGGGAAATGTGTTTAGGCATAGCTTCCATTCATGATATCCATAAAGTGCTTTCCACCATTTTTTAATGGTTTCGCAATGACAGAAAAAATCTTATGATTTTCCCCATCGTCTTCAAGATATCCTATTGCTCCATCCGCCATATTCAGCACAACATCAAATTCCTTATCAAATGTGATCGTGCGAATGTCCAGATAAATGAACTTTGCATTCAAATTTTCTTTTTTTGCCTGCTCGTTTGCATAATCTATGTACGCCGGTGTAATATCAATACCGGTAACATCATACCCACGTCTGGCAAACTCCAGTGAGTGCCGACCAAATCCACATGCAAGATCAAGTATTTTTTCCGTTCCTTTTAACTGTAACTGTTTGATTAGAAAATCTACTTGTCTGCCTGTATCTTCTACCCATGACATATTCTGAATATCCAGCGTCCAATTTTTTTGATACCAGTCTTTATCCATTGCTTTCCAACTGTCATACTTATCCTGAAACTCACTGTAATCTTTAAAATCCTTTGGATCATTCCTGTGTGCATCAGCATCAAGTATCCGTTCATACTTCCATTCACAAACAGTATCTATAACATCATCTATCGGGTATGGTTCAATTTCACCATTATCATCTATATAATCGACATCGAATAACTTCTTACGTTTAGTAACGTTCGATGTCCATGTAAGGTTCGCTTTTTCTTTCCAATATTCTTTTCTACAACATTTAAACCTTGGTGCCATATCACTGGCTTCTCATTTGGCCTAGAACAGTTTCGTTGTGAAAAACTCTGATACGTTGTATGTTCAATAACATATCCATCTTCATTTCTAACATCAATATCTTTGTGATTTCTATATACGATGATTTCTGCAATCATGTTATTTGAACAAACAACTTTTTCTCTCACCCTATAATGCATAGTATGATTCTTTTTAAATTCATTTTTTGTGATTTTATTCATGGTTTCCATAGTCACGACCTTCCAAACATTTCCCTACAAATTGATCTTCCACATTCCGTATTAAATATAGAATCATAAGCCGATTTGGCTACTTCTTTTGAAAAACTCTCTTCAACAAAAAAAGTCTTCAGAGAAATGTTGAATTCTTTTGGAATCTCCTTTATATAGTTCAATCATTGCAGGATGTAATTTATAAATCATATTCAATACATGATCCTTTCGTTTTTAATATGATCTATCAGAGTCATATCTTTTGAAAACACAAATACATAGTGATATACTAGGCAATGCTAGATAAAGAAACCTTTTTATTTAACTCATCTTAATTTTATCTAGCATGTATAGGCCAATGCAATTTTTAAACCCTTTCTTTCGCATTGGTCTTTTACTTTGTTAATAAGTACAATCGCTCATAAAGATGTATTTGAAAGTTCTTTCTTCAACTGTCTAGTCAAAGCGTTACATCAACAGTGTTTGAAGTGATGTCAGTTAAAGATCTTAATCAATGTATGATTGATTTATTGTATGGATATACAATAGCTTCGAATACGGATATTTTAGTTCGCAAGAAAATTGTTTCAGAAATTAACAAGTTGATGTTGCCTTATACAAAGGGATAATGTGTATATTTCAGAAAATATTTTCAAAAATGTGACATATGTCAATTTATTTTTCAGACAAACATGGTATAATTTTGGCAGTTAGATGAATGTTTATAAGCCAACAAACAATAATAATACGTCACACATAAACAACGCCAACTATCTCATGTGTGATTCCATCTAACAGTCGATTGAGAACTAGTCTCCTCAAAAAAACACTAATACACTAGTTCTCTCCTCTTTTTATAGATTGTTTTATGAAACCTAGTGTGGGTTTCATTTTTTATTGTTTTTTCTTTCAAATCAAAAACACGAGTGGTATACTATGTCTTGTCGATAGGTTTTTTCTTTTCCTTTCTGATTAGACCTGTTCGGTATATATTTTTTCGAGCCAGCATGACCTCCCCAATCATAGTTGGCTCTTTTTTATTGTTCGTGAAAATGGTATATTACTTTATACTAGAAATGAGTGGATATTTATGAAATTAAAAATATGGTTCGGAAGAATTATTCCTTTAGTCATCATCGCATTAGGTGAAATTGTATTATACTGTAATCTATTTAAATGGCTAACAACATCTTTTGTCTTTGTTGAAATTGTTTTGCACATTCTATCCATTTTGATTGTATTAAATATCGTACGTACAAGTAGACATCTATCTTCAGATCTTATGTGGATTATTCTGATTATGTTGTTTCCTGTCTTTGGTACATTTGTGTATGTATTGATGTTATTAAGTTTGTTGTTTGGAAAAACATTCCGTAATATTATTAAAGAACAAAAAAAGGCATCTAGCTACTATATACAAGATGAATCGATTATTGATGAAATTCGTAACGATAATCCAGACTATGTATCACAGCTTGCTTTTTTACATAAAGAGGGATTCCCTTTTTATCGGAATACGGATTTTGAATATTATGCACCCTGCGAAAATGGATTTAATGTCATGTTAGAAGAACTAAAAAAGGCAGAAAAATATATTTTATGGAATATTTCATCGTTGAAGAAGGTTTTATGTTTAATTCCATTCTTTCTATTTTAGAAGAAAAAGTAAAACAAGGTGTAGAAGTACGTATCATGTATGACGATATGGGATCTTTAGGTACACTTCCCGCTTCTTATGCCAAACAATTAGAGAAAAAAGGAATCAAAGCTGTTTCCTTTAATCGTATTTCCCCAATCATTAATACGATTATGAATCATCGTGATCATCGTAAAATTTTGATTATTGATGGTAAAGTTGCCTTTAGTGGTGGTGCTAATTTAGCTGATGAATATATCAATAAGAAAGTAAAACATGGGCATTGGATGGACAATATCATTTGTATTAAAGGTAAAGCCGTTTGGTCTTATTTAGTTATGTTTCTAACAAACTGGAACGCTTTACGTCATGAAGACTTTGATTATTCTGTTTTCAAAAATGAAGATGTTGTAGATGACACTTTGTTTGATGGCTATATTGCTCCTTATGCTGAAACTCCGTTAGATGAAGAATTGACGGGACAATCCGTTTATGAAGATTTATTAAATAGTGCCAATAAATATGTATATATAATGACTCCCTACCTGATCATTGATTCAGAAATGATCAACACATTAATTCATACGGCTAAAAAAGGTGTCGATGTTAGAATTATCATGCCGGGTATTGCCGATAAAAAGATTATACATGATATAGGAACTACATATTATAAACAATTAATTCAGGGCGGCGTTAAAATTTATGAATATGAGCCTGGTTTTGTGCATTCAAAAGTCTTTATTTGTGACGATACATATGCCACGGTCGGAACAATCAACTTAGATTATCGCTCCTTATACCTACATTTTGAAAATGGCACTTTATTGTATAAATCTAAAAAAATCATGGATGTGAAACAAAACTTTATGGACACATTATCGAAATGCAAAAAGATTCAAGTCGAAGATACGCATGTAAATATTATAAAAGGATTATTCCTAAGTATTATTCGTATCTTTTCGCCATTAATGTAAAAAATCGTAGAGAGATTTTCTACGATTTTTTCATTTCATCTAAAGGCTTTACGAATTTCTTGCGATTTGACAAGAACTAGAACAATGATTTTACACACCCATACATCCCGGCATCGTTTTCAAGTTTAGCCAAAACAATAGGCGTTTGAGCACATGCATTAAATACATATTTTTTAAAAGATTGAGTGATTCTTGAAGTTAAAATATCTCCAGCCTTTGAAACACCGCCACCAATCACAATGATTTCTGGATCGATCACACTACAAATTTGTGCCAATGCCTTTGCGAGAATTTTACATGTTGAGTCTACAATTTCATTAGCTACAACATCACCATTTTTAGCTTCATCATAGACATGTTTAGCTTCTAAACATTCATAGTTACGTAAACTCGAACTACGAGCATCTTGATCTAACACTTTCTTAGCTTGTGTAACAATTCCAGTAGCTGAAACATATTGTTCTAAACATCCATGATTACCACAGTTACATGCGATTGGTTCATCATCCTTTACAGGCATATGACCAATTTCTCCACCAGCACCATGAATTCCGGAAACGATTTTTCCATTTAACACACAACCGCCTCCAACACCAGTGCCTAGTGTCACCATCAAAACGTCCTGATATCCTTTTCCTGCACCTTGCCACATTTCACCAAGGGCTGCCACATTGGCATCGTTGCCTACTTGAACTGGAAGGCCTGAAATTTCATGAAATTCTTTTTCAACATTCAATGAATTCCAGCCTAAATTCACACATACACTCACAAAGCCATTTTTATTGACTGGCCCAGGTACACCTAGACCTACACCAATCACATCACTTTTATCGATGCCTTTTGTTTCAATAGTACGATTAATAAAATCAGCAATTTCAGTAAGGATATATTTTCCATTATCTTCTTTATTTGTCGGGATTTCCCATTTTTCAATCAAATCCCCCTCCACTGAAAATAATCCAATCTTTATTGTAGTACCACCAATATCTACTCCAAATCCATATTTCATATTATAATTTCTCCTTTAATAATAGCTTATTAAAATTCTTAAAAAGAATCAATCACTTTCATATACTTGTTTAAGTAAATCATCCACAATGAATTTAGTATATCTTTTACATCCATATGGAGTGCCATCACATAATGCATAATCACCAGAATATTTAATGACTTTACCACTTTTTAGATGCAAAGTATATCGGCTACTACACTCACCACTTAGTAATGATTTATATGTTTTTTCACTGCCTAAATTTATTCTAATTTCATCAAAAAAGTCATAAATCTTTGGTTTGGACAAATTATAAATTTTATCATTTACTTGCACTGTTCCATTTATACATATTGATATATTATTTCTTTCAATCAGTGGCCCCAAAACAGGTTCATATTGTTCAAAAATACAATCCAGTTGTACAATTTCTTCATTTGTCAAATCCTGAAACCATGCTGGTTCTTTAAAATAAAGTGGTTTGTGAAGAAAAGTATCCATATCTTCATCATCTTCAAACTCGAAATCAGCACGAACAAATAGTTCATTTGTGTCTGGATCTACTTTTCGATCTATTATTTCATACAATTCAATAGAATGTACGTTATCATTTTCATCATAAAGATATTGAATTTTATGACGAGCTTTGGTGTATGAGAAGAAATTCGTAATATATGTTTTATATGTGGAACCATCTAAATAAGATGTATTGTATTTTACCTCTTCTAAAATCAAATAGTTATCTGACATTTTTTAAGCAACTCCTCTACTATATTTGTCGTACGACCTTCTTTATTAGGATCTGCACAATAATCAGCTTCATATTTAAAAACATTCCTATTATCACAATATAAAGTAAAACTTCTAGACCATCCGCCAACATATCTAGACTCATATGTAGTTTCACTACCTAGATTTTGTTTCATAGCTTCAAAGAATTGTTGAATGTAATTCTTGTTCACTTGATATGTTGAAACTACAGGATCATGATTTTCCTTTATATCTTCAATTTGAATCATACCATCATCAAAGATAGATATATTTATAGTTGTATTACTCGTTTTATTATCAAGTAGATCCAATATATCCCAATCAGAATAGCTACAAACGATTTTATTAATTTTTTCATTTGTCAAATCATGAAACCATTCTGGTTCGTTAAAATAAAGTGGTTTGTGAAGAAGAAAATCCATATCAAATCCATCTTCAAACTCAACATCTACGCGTACAAATATTTCATTTGTGTCTGGATCAATCTTTTTTTCACTGAATGAATAAACTTCAGGAATATATACATTCCCTTCTTCATCGTAGAAATCATTGATTGTATGATGTGATTTGGTATAGGAAAAAAATGAAGTTACATAAGACTTGTATAAGGATCCATCATAATTCGATTTGTGAAGAATTGATTTTTCTAAAGTTAAATATGTTTTCATAACTAAACATTAACATATTAAAAAGGCTATTTCTAGCCTTTTAGAGTTGATCATATCATACATGATATAGAAATGAAGATTCTTTTTTTCTTGCGATTGTTAAACAATGCCAAATATCACCTCTAAAAGAATGACACTAATCACAATAAAAGCTACAAAGGCTGGCCTTTTATATAATGGGACATTTGAATAATCCATCGCATTTGATAACTTTGACATGTCATACTTTCCTAAATACATATAAATAGGATCTCTAAAATTCTTAATGTATTTTAATTTACGAGATAAAAAGATGTCTTCTAATCTTCTACAGAACAATTCGTCTTCTAAATACGGCATGATTTTGGGATCTGTAAAAACTTGTACAATCTCTTTAGACCCAATCTTTTTAGGCAAATTTTTTTCAATCGAATTCAATATATCTTGATAAACAACGATATCCTTTTCATTCTCAACAAATAATGTCTTTATTTCAGGAATAGGTGGAGGAACGATTGTATCCTCTTTCGTTGAAATGGGTTGTGTTTTAATATCCTGTTTATTTTGTTCAAATGAAACAGATTCTATTTCTTGCTCTGGATGTAGGCACTTTTGATAAGCATCCTGAATTTGTTTGAATTCTTCCGGATTATCTTCAGGATGATACTGTTTTAAAAGTCTCGCATACGCTCTTTTTATTTCTTTTTTATCACTTGTAGGCTCAATTCCTAATATTTCCCACGCATTCATGCCAAATATTCTCCTTCTTCATCCTCTTCTTGATTAAAGATATCCAATTGATCTACATCTTGGCAGGCTTCAATCTGATCTAAGATTGAAGATACTTGTTGAATAAGACGTTTTCGCTTTTGAATATTGTTGATCAAAGTTTCCATATCTTTTGTGAATTCTACATGAAGACGCATTAAATAATCTTGTGTTTCCTCATCCACTTCTTGATAGATTCTTTCAATACGAGCAAGCAGAGCATCCACTTCATTATTTTGATATAAAGCTAAAGACACTTCTTTGATGGAATCCAAACGAATAGATGCATCTACTTTTTCTAACACATCCCCTTTTGATACTCTAAAAATATAATGTTCCTTGGTAGAATGTACAATGGCTTCTACATACAACATGGAATTAATGTCATACGAATAGATTAAATCGAACGATTCATAATCATGCATATTTCTAGGAACATGAATACAAGCTTGGCCTAGAAATAAATTTTCTTTCGCATACATAGCCTGCCCTTGAAACACACTAATATTGACTTTGGTTTGCCCTTTATGCACTGTACGCAAAGTCATCTTTTTACTTGTTGGTAAAACTGAATTCTTAGGAATAAGCACGGTTGATAATTCTAAGTCTGGATTTTGTTCATTATACGTAGAAGTACTTAGTGAGAAAGGACAAATATCCGTCACAACTACATCTTTAATATTTTCATCCCTTTGTTTAATGCCAATATATTTTCCAAGTCCAAATGCAACTAAAGAATCCATATTTTCTTCTTTTAATACAGGAATATTTAAAGCGTCTGATAAATAATGTTGAAGTACCGGCATTTTGCTTGAGCCTCCTACAAGAATCAGACTATCAAGCTCACTAGCTGAAAAACCACTGTCTTTTACGGCTTTACCAATCACGTTCTTACAAGATTCTAGTAAAGAATGTGTAGTATTAAATAATACATTTTCATCAAATATACAATTATAATTCTTATTTAAATGAACTAAAGATACTTCAACCACACTTTGTCTACTCAACTTGATTTTAGCTTGTTCGCAAGCACGTATAATACTTTGTTGGAATGATAAATCCAAAACATTAAAGTTTAACCCATTTTTTAAACAAAAGTATTCGGCCATAGCTCGATCAAAATCTGTACCACCCAAATGATTGTTTCCACTAATCGCATTGATGCTAATCACATTTTCAAAACAGTCGACAACCGAAACATCTAAAGTTCCTCCACCAAAGTCAAACACGACGAATGTTTCATATTCATCATCCATATGGCATGCGATTGCGGCAGCACTTGGTTCGTTGATCAAGCGCTCCACTTGAACACCTAATAACTCTCCAATTCGTTTCGTATCTTGTCTTTGACGTGCATTAAAATAAGCAGGCACACTGATCACAACTTCATCGATAGATTCATGTAAATAATTTTGCGCATCTTCAATCAATTGTTTCACGACAAAAGAAGAAAGTGTAGCTGAATCATACTCTTTCTTATCTAATGTATAAGTAACATCTGAACCCATATTTCGCTTAAACAAAGATGCACTACATTCTGGATGCGTAATGAGTCTTTCCTTGGCCAATTTTCCAACAACAATCTTACCATCCAAGATACTGACAGCACTTGGAGTTACATATTCACCATACGCATTAGGAATCAATACGGGTTTTCCTTCTTTATAGACAACCGCTAAACTGTTGGTTGTTCCTAAATCTACGCCTAATATTGTCATATTCTCTCCTAACAAAAGTTTAAAATAGCTAAAATAATACTAAATACAAGTGAAATACTTCCATATACAATCAAGCCATATTTTAATATGGATGATAATACATGTTTATAGCCTTCTGTATATTTGGTAAAGACAGATTTCTTGCGTAATACAAAATATAGAATGAAACATACAATGCCAACAATTCCATTGTAGATGATCAAAAGTGGAATCAACATTGAAAGAAAGAAGACGCATAAGATCCATCCTACGCAAAACATCATCAATAGTAATACACACAATCCGCCCATAAAATCACCTTCTTTAAATCAACTATAGCATACTAAAAGCGTTATTTCTACCGCCTAAAAGTCTTGATGGAATTTACCTCCATAATGATTATCTTTATAGTTTGTGACATAAAGATAAATGACTAAAAGTGCAATCAAAACAAGACCAACGATAAACAATGAATGAGCAGACATCTTTCCATATAAGAACATGCATCCACATCCAATAAGTAATAACACATCGACAATAATGACAACAGGATCTAATTTCTTCATTTTTTTACACTTCCCTTCACTTTCTTGTTATAATTATTTGGCATGAAAAATAAAACAATGATCGGACATATTTTAGCCTTTGTGTGCATTATGATTTGGGGTTCTACCTTTGTATCGAGTAAGATTCTTTTAGATAGTTTCACACCCATTGAACTGTTATTTATACGCTTTTTGATTGGCTTTTTAGCCTTATGCATCTTAAGTCCTAAAATATTAAAATTAGAAAATAGAAAAGACGAAATTTGGTACATCCTTAGCGGATTAACCGGTGTTTTCCTCTATTACTTTTTAGAAAGTACAGCTCTAGTCTACGCTTATGCCACAAATGTAGGTGTCATTATATCTATAGCTCCATTTTTTACTTCGATACTCGCTTATTTATGTTTTAAAGATGAACCCTTTAAGATCAACTTTGCGATTGGATTTATTGTAGCCTTTATTGGAATCTTCTTCATTAGCTTCAATGGCCAACAAATGCACCTATCTCCAAAAGGAGATATTCTTACCATTGTGGCAGCCATCATGTGGGCTATTTATAGTGTTGTATTAAAGAAAGTCAATGAATTAGGACATACTTCCATTCAAAATACGAAACGAATCTTTGCGTGGGGACTTTTCTTTATGACAATCAGCCTTCCAATATTAGGATTTGATGTATCCATGGATGAGATTCTAATCCCACTCAATCTATTAAATCTACTTTTCTTAGGTGTAGTAGCTTGTGCAGGATGTTTTGTGATTTGGAACTATTCTTGTTCCATATTAGGAAGTGTTAGAACCAATCAATATGTATATTTAAACCCCATTGCCACAATTATCTTTTCAGTAATTATCCTACATGAAAAGATTACGCCATGTATTGTTCTTGGAACCATACTTACTTTATCCGGATTAATTATATCTGAATACAAGAAGAAAGAATCTTAACCGATTCTTTTTTTAATTTCCCTTAAAATCGATTCAGCTTCTTTTTCATCACCTCTTTTATCTTTTCTGCAACTTTGCGATCTTTAATATATTGATTCGTATTGACCATTGTCTTTTCTTTAGAAACATATATGGCCAAAATAGTTTCATCTTTTATACAACCTTTACTCCAACAAATAGATATGGATCTTGTAGAATCCCAGATGGTAATGGTCCTGAAGGAAGTATAGCCGTAAATGGAATACCCTTTTCTTTATACTTAGCCTTTTCATTTAAGACAGAAACACGAACTACATCACTATAAGAATATGTATCGGGTGGAATGGTAAATTGTTTATTCAAAACTTCAAACCTTATGTATTCATCGATATTCATGGTTGAACCTCCACATTATTAAGCAGCCAATAATTAGGCTAATGCCACTCACAATTAGACTTGTATTTTTAGATAAGTAATAATAAGCCAAGCGATTACACAGCCAAATTAAAACTGTGATTACACAATTTCCAAATACCCTTTTATCCATACCCTATCTCCTTATCTTCATATTAATCATTTAGCCATTTAGAATCAAATGTATTGTCCAAATAGGTCATAATAAAGGAAAAAAAAGTAAGGTCTTGCCTTACTCAAATCTTTGGTTGATATCGCATATCTGATACATTATATACAGTGATAAATGCTTTTGGATCCAGTGTATTGATGAATTTCATCAACTTTTGATATTCCGCTTTATCTACGATTGTGATGATTTCATTACGCTTTTCCATATTGTATGCACCATAAGCTTCATACACGGTTGCCCCACTATGTAGTTCATGAATGATATATTCGCGAAGTTCTTTTTCTTTCGAAGTGATGATACAAACTCTTCGTTTAATATTATGATCAAAGATAAAGTGATCCAGAACAATTCCATTAAAATAAGTGCCCAAAATACTTAATACAACTGTTTTCTTATCATAAACAAGAGCTGCGGATAAGGCCACACACATACCCGATAAGGACATTGCTTTTCCTAGTTCCATATGCAGATATTTATTCATGATCTTTGCGACAATATCAAGACCACCTGATGAAGCATTTCGATTAAATAAAATACTCAGTCCCACGCTCACTACAAGAATGTAGCACAATACATCGAGTTCTTGACTGTTTGTGAAAGATACAAAATTTGGAAAAATAGTTTCAAAAAACGCAAGAAAAACAGGAAGCATGATGCTTGTATAGACTGTTTTTACACCAAATTCTTTGCCACAAGTTAGAAAGCCAATAATCAATAAAACGACATTTAAAATCATGGTGATGACTGATAATGGTAGAGGTATAAAATTAGATAGTATAATACCCAACCCAGAAATACTACTTACTGAAGTATGACTGGGCACAAGAAAAAAATAGACGGCTGCCCCAATAATTCCAACCGCAACAGTTAAGATTAAAGTTTCCTTTATGATATTTGTATAATTATATTGTTTATTCATCGTAATTGTCTCCTAGTAATTCATTGTGTCTTTATTTTATCAAATAAACCTATCTTAATACACACTAAAAATGGAACTCCTAGTTAAAAGTTCCATTTCTGTTTATATATTTGAATTAATAATTCCTTTAATGTCACGGCCGCCATAGAATATTCGAGTTATTATAACCATCTTTGTCTTGTCATCAACAAGATAATATGCAATATAATTATCTATAGGCAGCTGATGCATATTCATTGATTGCCATGGCTCCCATTCAACTAGCTCATGACAAGCTGGCATAAAATCTAATGAACGGATTTTTTCTCGAATACGCTTTATTTGAGCGGCAGCAGTTTTAGGAACAAGAAGTTCATACGCAATATAAGAATAAATTTCACGTAAATCGGAAAGTGCCTCTCCAGAATAGCTGACTTTATAGTTATTCATCATATTCCAAATTCTTTTGCGAGTATTGTATCTACTTCATCTGCAGAATACACATTTCCAGTATTGATGGAATCAACTCCCTTTTTAAGCTCTTTGTCTAACTGTTTTTTTGTCATTGCACCAACAGCTAATGGTTCAGAAGAAGGAAGCTTCAAATCAAATGGGATACCTTTTTTCAGTACGATTTGGCTATAAAGCATCTGAATTGCACTGGATGGAGAAATGCCAAGTTGAGAAAGAATGCTCTCGGCATTATCTTTAAGTTTGGTATCTATTCTAGCATAAACAGCAGTTGTATTTGCCATAGTATCACTCCTTTTCTTTATTATACACATTAATTGCTTGCGAACTCAAGCAATTAATATTGTTATTGTAATATATGGTATAAATTTTCACAAACATGTCTTATTATATTAGTTAATTCAGCTAAAAAATGTCAAAATAAGAAATCCTGAAACCATGTTGAAATACATGATTATCGGATTCCTTTTTCTGTAGTTGAAATCAGCACTCTATTGCCACTTTAATTACACCATCTCTTTTATTTTCAAATAAATCATACCCTTGGGCAATTTTACTAAGAGGATATGTATGTGTGATCAAAGGCTCTGTGTTGATCTTACCTTGTGCAATCAATTGTAAAGTCTTTTCACAATCACAACCATCTACGCCACCTGTTTTGAAAGTTAGATTTTTCCCATACATGTCTGGAAGTGGTAAAACTTGTGGTGCATCATATAAAGCTACAATTGTCACAATCGCATTCGGCCTTGCACATTGCCATGCAAGCTGAAAAGTAGAGGGTACACCCGCAACTTCAAGAACAACATCTGCTCCACCATGATCACTATTTTCTAGTACGAAGTTTTGGCATTTTTCTGGAGTTACTGTCAAAACTTCTGGATAATGTTCATGGATAAAAGCAATACGATGTTCATCTTTTTCACACATGATAATGCGCTTTGGATTTTTAAGCATTACACAAAGCAACGTACAAATACCTGTAGGCCCTGCACCAATAATCAACACAGTATCGTCTTCTTTGATTTCAGAAATACGAGCTGCCCAATATCCTGTAGCTAGTACATCCCCAACAAATAAAGCTTGTCTATCACTAACGTTTTCAGGAATCTTATTCAATCCCTGATCTGCAAAAGGAACACGCACATATTCAGCTTGTCCACCATCAATACGACAGCCAAGAGCCCATCCTCCATTATCATCCGTACAATTATTCACAAATCCATTCTTGCAGAAAAAACATTCTCCACAATATGTTTCCACATTCACCGTGACACGATTGCCAGGTTTTACATGTGTCACTTTATTTCCTACTTCTTCTACAATACCAACCATTTCATGACCAACAGTAATACCAGGCACGGCACGAGGAACACTTCCATGTTTAATATGCAGATCACTTGAGCAAATGCTCGCAAGTGTTACTTTTACAATCGCATCCCTTTCATGAAGAAGTATCGGTTTTGGTTTATCTATCAATTCAAATTTTCCTTTTTCCAAATACGTATATGCCAACATATGTTTTTTACTCCATTTCTATTAATACTGTTCTATTATTTCTGATCATAATCAATTCTTTCAATCTTGAAATGACAGATCTTGTTCCATCCGACCAGTAGGTAATCATTTCATTTTCCTTTTTCATCCAGCCTTTCATAATGGAACCACGTTGTAATCCGGTATAAATATAGCGTAAAATCGCATCCCATGCCTCGGAACAGAATGGCATTTTGGACCGCCTACAACGGGATCTGCATCACCACTATAACTAATCCCGCGATAAAGAGTCCTATATTTAATCAACAATCGTCTTATAATAATTACCGAAGTCTGCCAATGCATCAATGATCGGCATCATTTCTTTTCCAAGGTCTGTAAGTCCATAATAAACTTTTGGTGGATTCTCATGATAATCATTTCTATACACAAGACCATCATCTATCATTTGTCTCAGACTATCAGTTAGTACTTTTTGAGAAATTCCTTCTAAATCTCTCTGAAGTTCATTGAATCTCCATGGACGCATTCTTAAGTTTCTTATTATCAATAACTTCCATTTACCACCTATCAAGGATACTGATGTTGCTACAGGACATGCTGGAAGCTCTTCTTTTGTCTTCATGTGCAGTCACCTCATTTCATATACATTATGGCACATTCATTTTATTGTGTACAGTAACAAAAAGGTGCGTACTATTTAATGAGTGCGTAAATGATTATACTATAATCAAGCAACAAGGTTGCGAATAGTAATGGAGGTAATTAAAATGTCAAACTACACAAAAACCAATGTTGGTAATGAAGGTCGTGCAGAACTTCATGAAACACTTTCTTTAACAGGTGCTGAAGTAAGTATTAATTCTTTACCTACTAGTGCAAGTGTTCCTTTTGTTCATTCTCATAAAAATAATGAAGAAATCTATGGAGTTATTGCCGGAAAAGGAACGGCTATCATTGATGGGGATACTGTAGAAATTACTGCTGGTGACTGGTTAAAAATCAGCCCTGCAGCAAAACGTCAATTCTTTGCTGCAAGTGATTCAGGAATCACTTATATTTGCATTCAAGTGAAAGAAAACTCACTTGATGGATTCACAGCTGATGATGCGATCATTTATTAAAAATATTGCATAACTGCACGAAACCCTCCAAGCTTTAATGGCCCGGAGGGTATTTATGATTCAATGCTGCTTTTCAAAATTTAGCAATTCTTGTCATTTACAAAGATTAAGAAGTACAAATTGGCAGCTATCTCTTCTTTAACCATTCTTCCTTCGTCAATGCATTGACATGGCAGGTCCGTTTCTCATGCATCAAAGGGACATCAATGTCTTCACTCGTCCACTGATACTTAAAACCGACCTTTTCTTGAACACGCTTCGATTTGATGTTGCCCTCATAATATCCGCACCAAACTTTACTCATACCGATATCTTCGAAAGCGTGACGAAGAAGCTCATTTGCGGCTTCCGGCATCAGTCCTTGCCCCCAGAAAGGTTTTCCAATCCAGTAACCAAGTTCGCATTCATCGTCTTTTTCGGTCATATCGGTATGACCATTTAGTTTCAGTTCAATAGCGCCAATAACCTTTCCATCTTCTTTTAGGCAGATTGCATACGCCTCTTTGCCATTTAAGACATTTTTAATTACATCTTTGCTTTCATCTAAACTCTGATGTGGCGGCCATCCAGCAATCGGTCCCACATCTGGATTACTTGCATATTTATACAAATCCTCTGCATCACTTTCTTCCCAGCGGCGCAGAATTAATCTTTCTGTTTCAAGTATCATACTTCGTCCTTCGTTCTCCTTTTTCTTTCAGCTGCTTCATGAACTACCACACCTGATATGGTTGGGATCACTGTGATGGACTCTTCTCAATTGAAATTTGTATTACCACAGTGATTTTGATTTATGCAATACAACATGTACACACATTACATCTAATTCATCCCATGACTAAAGTCACGAGCGTTCTGACTTCAACAGTAAATCACAGATTGTAATCTTTACGAATATCTGCAAAAGCTGCATTCGCTTCTCTTGTTCTTCCCGCTTTGATATCCGCATATCCTTTCTCAAGTTCTGCACTCAGTTCTGTTTCTGATAAAGAGGACATATCTACAGGACGAGATGATGGAATTTTCACATCAAACGGAAGACCTCTCTGAAGAATAATCTGTTTATAAAACACATTGATAGCATCGGAAGCAGGGATGCCCAGTGCTGATAAAATGCTTTCTGCCTGTTCTTTCACTTCCGGCTCAATGCGAGCATAGAGATTCGCTGATTTTGTTGCCATATAAAGCACCGCCTTTCAGATACTTTCTTAATCTTGTTATACCTATATGTGAGTACAGCAGCAATACATTTCCAAAATTTACAATTTATTCATCAAAACTTATCAAAGTCCTCCTGCATTGCAATGCTGAAAATTCTGAAAAGCCCTTATTTCAAGCCTTTTTCACACTTTTACTTGTGTACTTTAGTCAACAGAACCACGCTCTTAACATGGCTAGTAACAGGAAATGTTTCTATATACATCCCTTACTTATATGTTTTAATAAATGTATGTTTACCATGATTGGATTCATAAACACGAATCTCACAATTGTTTGGCTTTGGTCTCCACTTAATACCATTTTTACGATTTTCTAGATAGCCACATAAAGATCGAATGATACCACCATGACATACGATCAATACATTCTCATAATTCTTCTTTTCCAATTCCTTTAAAAAGGATTGACTTCGTTTGACCATACTTTTGACAGATTCAACCGACTTAGGATTTGGCAATAGTTCAGGAAATGCCCAATAGGAAGTCATTTTTAATCCTAATTTAAAGTAGTTACGAAGCTCGTAATCCCCAAAATCCACTTCAATAATACGAGAATCAATCTTTACATCCTTTTGATCTACATTGCCAATAATCGACGCTGTCTGAATCGCTCTTTGTAAAGGACTTGCATATACCGCATCAAAATGAATATCTCCAATCTTTTTTCTGGCCTCTTTCGCTTGTTGAATCCCCGTTTCATTTAAAGGTTCATCCGTAAGTCCCTGCATTAATTTTTGTTTATTTAAAGCTGTTTGGCCATGTCTAGTAATCCAAATTTTCATTCAATCATTCCCTCAATCAAAGTCTCTACGAGCATATAAAACTTTCCCAATAATCTTTACCGGAAGTTCTTCCACTTCTTCAGGCGTAAAAACCTTTGTGTCAATCTTAGGATTTGCGGCTTCTAAAATCATTAAACCCTTTTTATATAAAACACGCTTTAATGTTGCTTCCTCTCCCACAAGTACAATCGCAATACTTCCAGATTCCACTTCATTTGTCTGTTTCACAAAGACTAGATCCCCCTCATAGATATGAGCATTGATCATAGAGTCTCCACGCACACGTAAAAAGTAATCGCCTTTTTTACCATCATGTCGATTTAATTCAATATACCCCTCAATATCTTCCATTGGAAAACCATCATATCCAGCTTTTACACTACCAACAATGGGTTTGATTCTTTCTTCTTCATCCAAAATACTTTTAACATCACAATCCAACATATCGGATAATTTCTTTAATGTATTGGCCTTTAAATGTGTGCTTTCACCCTTTAACCAACGAAAATATGTAGCACGACCAATTCCTATTCTTTTAGCCGCCTCATCATGTTTAATGTTATTTTCAATCTCATATTGTAGTAATAATTGTCTTAACTGCATAGTTACACCACCTTTATCTATATAGTATCAAAAAATAAATAAAATACCAGTAAAAATTTATTAACTTTTTAAGAAAGTCTCAAATCTATCTTGAATTTTTATATATTTTTAACTATGATTTTATACGAACGATATGGGGTGTGGAGGTATTTATGCAAAAAACATATTTATGTATTGATTTAAAATCCTTTTATGCATCCGTTGAATGTGTTGAACTCAGCCTTGATCCATTCAAAGTCAATCTTGTAGTGGCTGATCCTACACGAGGTGGTGGTGCGATTACTCTAGCTGCAACACCAGCCATTAAGAAATTAGGCGTATCGAGTCGTGGTCGTATTTTTGAAATTGATCCAAAAATCGAATATATGATTGCTCCACCTAGAATGCACTTGTATATGGAATATAGCTGCAAAGTTTATAAAGTCTTCTTGGAATTTATTGCCAAAGAAGATATTCATGTCTATTCCATTGACGAATCCTTTTTGGATGTCACAAGCTATTTAAATCTCTATCAAGTCAACGCTAAAGAATTGGTAAAAAAAATGTTAGACCGTATCTATGAAAAAACCGGTCTTATAGCTACCGTAGGGATTGGAACCAATTTGTATCTAGCTAAGATTGCGATGGATATATCCGCCAAACACAATGCCGATCGCATGGCCTATTTAAATGAAGACTTATATCGCCAAACATTATGGCATCATGTTCCATTAACAGATTTTTGGATGCTTGGAAATGGAACGGAAAGAAGATTACACAAATTAGGTATCTATGACATGTACGACTTGTGTCAATTTCCTATTGAAATATTATATAAAGAATTTGGTGTGAATGCCGAATATATCATTGACCATGCTTGGGGCAAAGAGCCTACAACCATTCAAGACATTAAAAATTATAAATCGAAACAACATTCTATATCCAATTCCCAAATTCTTTTTGAGGATTATTCCTACCAAAATGCCTTTGTGGTTATGAAAGAAATGGTGGATCAAAATGTATTGACATTAACCGAGAAACATTTAGTGACTAAACAAATTTCTCTTATGATTGGCTACTCCAAAGATTGTATCAAACCAAGCTGTGGCTCCTGTAAGATTACCAATTGTACAAACTCCTATTCCATCTTATTAGAAGAATTCAAACAACTCTATATTCGCATTGTGAATCCAAACTATCCCATTCGACAGATTGCGATTGGTTTTCAAGATGTGAAAGATGAATATTATTATGAGAATTATGATTTATTTACAGACGTAGAAAAAGTAGAACGAGAAAAAAAGCTACAAGAAACCTTAGTTCAAATCAAGCATCGCTATGGCAAGAATGCCATCTTAAAAGGGATGAATGCCTTAGATTTTGCGACTGCTAAAAAAAGAAATACATTGATTGGTGGCCATAACGCATATTAGAGGAGTTTTCACTCCTCTAATTGTATATAGCTAATTTGTTTCAGGTTGATCTTTGTCTTTACGATTTGAAGTATTTGCGTATCCAGATTGATTTTAGAAACTACGCCTGTGATTCTTTTATAATTGATACGATCATAATACTCAATCGTGACTAGTTTTCCTTTTTGAATTTCATGCACTCTTTCATTTAAGATTTCATAATCATCCTGCGATAAAATTCTTGGGCTGACAATTTCTACTTCACATTCTTGAATCATTTCTTTAAAGCCTTTTAAAGAATCAAAGCTCTGAAAAATCTGAGCCCGATTTTCTTTTTTCTTGTGTATTAAATCCATGTGTATCACATCCTTATAAGGATATCATACGTATTTATTATATAAATTCAAGATAGATTTGAGACTTTCTTTAGAAATTTTCTAGAATGTATTTTTGTGTATTCAAACACTTTCTTAAACGTACTTGCGTATTATCTTCATTTGTATCCGCTTGTTTAAAATGATTTGAACTTGCCAATCGAGAATAGTAGGCATCTAGATAATCTTGTAGTTCCATATACTTATCTGTATCTAGATTCAATTCAAAACCTTCGTGCGTTGCCTTGAAATCATTCATCTTATCCAATTCAGCTAGTAAGCCATCAATGATTTCTAAAGTTAATTCATCTTTTTTAGCTGCCTTTAAATATTGATTTAAACGCTTTTTAAAGACCATTGTATTAAATGTACCATCCTCTTTCATCTTCTCTATTTTCTTTTTAAAGAAGTAAGATCCTACAGCTAAAGAAGCCGTTGTCGTTAATAACGCTATAAATTTGATTTTTTGTTTTTTTGTCATAATTAAAACCTCGATTCATCTATTTACATTTTACTTTAAAATGAAAAAACATTCCACTAAGGAATGTTAGAATCGAAGCATCTGCATGAAGGTCGTGACCATCATCGAAAAAGCGATGAACGCCACAACTAATATAATAATGAAACTGCGTAATCTTTTTCTCACATGAGCCTCCTATAGAAAGTTGAATTTCTTTTTATCTCTTTATCAACTCGATTTGCATCGATCTCTTCTGTAAGTGTTGGTTTATCACCAAATAGATTGGTCCCTAATCCAAGCTTATCGCCTTTAATCTTGTATCCTAAAGCTGCTAATATTGTAGGATAAAAATCCATGGTCGTAAAGTCACGATTCTTTTCTTTTTTAGGTTTCACTCTAGAATGAATAAACGCATTCCACACTCGACGATCATAATTTGAGGAATATGTGTCATGAATATATTCAGCCGCCATACTTGTATGATCACCCTGAATGACTATAACAGTATCTTTATAGAAATCTTGTTTCTTTAACCATTCCATAAAATCTTTTAGATTTTCATCTGTATGATAAATCGAATTCGATAAGGATTCTTTGAATACATTCTTACAATTTTTTGATTGATACCCATAAGGATGGTGCGTATCGACTGTCAACATTTCAAAGTCGAATGGTTTGGATGATTTTGATAAACTTAAGATTTTCTCTTTCGCAAATTCAAATAATTTATCATCCTCAAACCCCCAGAATTCATGATAATCCTTATCTAGAATCCCTTCTTCCTTTAAAGAAACGGTATCTTGAATATCATAATGACCATGTTGATCAAAATAGCTTCTTCTTCCACCAAATGTCGCATCCGAGCCAATCATAAAGACACGATGATATCCATCTTTTTCTAGAATATCTCCAAGGGTATTTACATTAGGCATAAATGGAACTTTGTCCTTACAAAATTTATGTTTTAAACTAAAAATTAAAGGAAGACCCGACGTACTCGCAACAATACCTCCCGTTGTCCAACCCGTTCCAGTTAAGACTCTAGCTCCACCAATTTTCTCATTTTGTGAAAAAGAAACGGAGTTTTTTGTAAGCTGAGTCAGATAAGGCAATAAATTTTCATCTGCATTGCCTCCATCTTCTTTTGTGGCATATGTTGCTTCCATCGATTCTAGATAGATATGAATAAAATTCATCTTCTTTTCAGGTGAAATAACTTCAGATTCAACGTAGTATTTATCAAAGAAATCCGTCTTCTTAAATTGGTTAAAAACATATGAAAAGAAATGAATTTGACAAAGACCATATATACAACAAAGTAAAAGAATAAGTTTGGCTATATTTATAGGAATCCAACTAAAAATGAGACCAAAAATAAAACCAGGAAGTAAACATTTTTTCATCCATCCAAAAATAAATTGTGTATTGGTACCTTCCAAAGGAACTTTTATGTGGTATACAATTTGTTCAAAACTTGATAAACCAAAATAAGAATAGGCCCACTTACTTGAAATAGCTAATGTAAAGCCTAATGTCACAATAAATAAGCTCATGATCCATCCTTTCTAAAGACAAAAATAGGTCATATGACCTATTTGTTGCACTTATTCTTTAAAGTCTGACTTGGACGAAACTTTGGAAGTTTTGTAGCCGGAATCATCATTCTTTCTTTTGTGACAGGATTGATTCCCATTCTTGATTTACGATCAAAAATTTCAAACTTACCAAAAGCTGTGATATCTACATGACCATCACTTGCCAAGGCATCACTCATTTCATTAAAAATTAAGTCTACCGCAAACGCTGCGTCTTTTTTAGACAAATTTAAATTGATTGATAAAGCCTGTGTTAAAGACTCTTTATTTACATACTTTCCCATATTAAAATTCCTTCTTTAAATCTCTAATCATTAAATCTTGTGCACAATCATTTGGAAGTTTTCCATTGAATAAAATTTGGTAAACTTCTTCACAAATTGGCATATCAATACCATTTTCTTTCGCAACACGATGAACGATTTTTGCGGTACGAACACCTTCTACCGTTTTTGTGTTGTTCTTAAAGAAGTTTTCAACCGAATTCTCTTTTCCAATTTGGTAACCCGCTTCAAAGTTACGAGAATGTACACTCGTACAAGTTACAATCAAGTCGCCAATTCCAGTTAGACCCATGAATGTTTTTTGTTGCCCACCAAAATGAACACCATAACGAATCATTTCCTGCAAACCACGCGTAATCAAAGCTGCACGCGTATTATCTTGATAGCCTAAACCAGATAAGATACCGGATGCGATAGCCATAACGTTTTTAATGGCTACACCAAGTTCAGAACCAATCTCATCATTTCCTGTATAAATACGTAGGTATTGATTTGAGAATAAGTTTTGAACGGTTACGGCATCCTCGTTGTTTAAACTGATCGCATCAATTGTAGTTAATAAACGAATGACAACTTCTTCGGCATGACTTGGACCAATTAAACTTACGACTGAACTTAATTTATCTTCATCAATACAACGACGAATAACTTCAGACATTCTTTCATTTGTTTCTGGGTGGAATCCCTTAGAAACGTTTATGATAATTGTCTTTTTATCTAATAAATCATTGATTTGGTGGCAAATTGGATCAATTGCGATTGTTGGTACTGCCAACAATACAATATCGGCTCCTTTGACACATTGAATATCTGTTGTTGCCTTTAATTCTGGATTTAATTCAACATCTCCAAAATACTTTGAGTTTTTATGATTTTCATTAATATCATTAACTTCAGCTTCTGCAACACCATACACTAAAACTTCTTGATGATTATCTTGTAATACTTGAGCTAAAGCTGTTCCCCAGCTTCCACTACCAATCACAACTGTACGCATATTTAACTCCTTACTATGAGCGTTTACGAGCCAAAATCTTAATTGGAGTTCCCGTAAAGCCAAATGCTTCTCTTAATTTATTTTCAATATAACGAGCATAACTAAAATGTAATAATTCTGGATCATTGACAAATAAGACAATTGTCGGTGGCTCAACCGCAACTTGGCTCGCATAATAAATCTTTAATTGTTTTCCCAAGTGAGGTTTTGCCGGATTCATCATCTGTGCATCCAAAATAACATCATTTAATACATTGGTTGGAATACGCAATGTACATGCATCATGCACTTGATCAATCAAAGGAATCAATTGATTCACTTTACTTCCTGTAAGTGCAGAAGTAAACGCAATTGGCGCATAATTCAAATACAAGAATTGAGCACGAATTTCCTTTTCAATCTTTGACATGGTCTTCTCATCTTTTTCAACTGTATCCCATTTATTGTAGACAATGATAACACCTTTACCAGCATCATGCGCAAGACCAGCCACATGCTTATCTTGATCACGAATACCCTTTTCACCATCAATCAAGAATAACACGACATTACTACGATCAATTGCACTTAAAGCACGTAAGATCGAATATTTTTCAATATTCTCATAGATCTTACCTTTTTTACGAATACCTGCCGTATCAATGATCATATATTCTTTATCATCGACAAAGAATGGCGTATCAATCGCATCGCGCGTAGTACCTTCTACATTGGATACTATAACACGATCTTCTTTTAAGATGGAATTAACTAAACTTGATTTTCCAACATTAGGACGTCCAATACAACAGAATGAAGTAATTCCTTCATATGGAGCGATATCTTTTTCTGGAAGTTTTTCCATCACGACATCCAACAAGTCACCAAGTCCAATGCCATGTGCTCCACTAATCGCAATAGGATCTCCTAGACCTAACGCATAGAATTCATATACATTCATCTGCATTTCTGGATTGTCCACTTTGTTGCAAGCTAAAATAACTGGCTTTTTACACTTTTGCAGCTTTCTTGCGATAATTGTATCATCTGTCATTACTCCTTCTTTGGCAGAAGTTAAGAAAATAATGACATCCGCTTCTTCAATCGCAATATCTACCTGCATATTGATTTCCTGAGCAAATGCCTGGTCCTCAATTTGAATACCACCCGTATCGATCAAGCGAAAAGTTTGTGTCAGCCATTCCACTTCACCATAAATTCTATCTCTTGTTACTCCGGGTGTATCATCTACAATGCTCTTTCTTTGTCCAATCAATCGATTGAATATCGTTGATTTTCCGACGTTTGGCCGACCTACGATGGCCACAGTACCTCGAATCATATTGTGGTCCCCTTTCTACATTATCCAACTATATCTAATACTTTTGAAACGACTTCATCAATTGTTAAATCGGAAGTATCTATTTCAATCGCATCTTCTGTTTTTACTAAAGGCGAAATTTCACGATGCATATCCTGATAGTCTCGGGCGACAATATCCTGATAAATCGTTTCATAATCAGCATCGATTCCCTTTGAAATATATTCATCATATCTTCTTTGGGCTCTAGCCTTACTCGATGCACTCATAAAAATTTTTACTTCTGCATCTGGCAAAACAACAGAACAAATGTCTCTACCATCTACAATAAAACCTTTATTGGCACATACTTTTTGTTGAAGATTCACTAATTTTTTACGTACAATACCAAGCTGACTTGTTTTACTAGCCTGCATAGATACATTATTCATACGAATTTCTTTAGATACATCTTCCCCATCTAAATATACATGGTTATCTTCATCAAAATGAATATCAATTGTGTCCATCAAATCCGACATTGCCTTTTCATCTTGAATATTGACTCCATCTTTTAATGTTTTATACGCCACACAACGATACATAGCACCTGTATCTAAATGGCGCATATTTAACTTTTCTGCAACAATATCCGCAATCGTACTTTTACCGACCCCACTAGGGCCATCAATCGCAATATTAATTTTTTTCATGTCCATCCTCATTAAATATTCTTAAATGTCCATACTAAATAGCCTATGATCGCAACTAAAGCTAAAATCAATATAGCTAAAACGACATTCAATACGATTTCTGAACTCTTCTTTTCTTTATGGCTGCTAGCCTTTTCAAAATCAGAAGTTTTCATACGCATTTTTGCGCTAGGCATAGATTCAAGTTCATCACGCTTTTCTTTTTTGCGCTTTGCCTTTTTCTTCTTATCCTTTTTAGGCTGTTCTTCCGTTTTATCAAAATCATCATGAGAAAGATACATCAAATCCAATTCATCATCCACTGGCTTTTTAACATCCTCTACATCCTGACTTGTAAGAACGATTTTTTCTTCTTTAGGTTCTTGACGAGTGATTGTCTGTCTTGGTTTTGAAATCTTCATTGTTGAACCTAAATCTTCATCATCTGTATCCATAGGAATCACATGTTGATTTCTCTTCATTGTATCACAACTTGTTGTGTCTAACTGTTTTAAAATATTGATCTGTGTATCATCTGTGATACGGTTACCATTATCAATATTATATTGCTTCACTTCTCCAAGCAGATCTTCCATCACTGGAGATGTAGGCATTTCTTTTACAGTAGGCGAAACACGCACTGTATCATGTGGATACAATGGTTTGTTGGCATGTGAGCCACTATCTACACGCGATAATCTTTGTAGTTTCACTGGCTGTGCTTGAGCAGCAGTTGTTTCTTCATCTAAACGATCTCTAAGTTCTTGATACTTTTGTTTTCTTGAAAGTTGAGTCATAAGTACCTCCTAAACATTCCCTACTATTATACACTATCTCGCAAAAAAAGAAAAATAGGCGATTGCCTATTTTGCACGTCCTGAATATTTTCCGTCGTTTGTGTTGACAACGATCATTTCATCTTGGTTGATGAATAAAGGAACTTTTACTTCTAATCCAGTTTCTAATACCGCATTTTTACTAGCACTTGTTGCTGTATCTCCCTTTACCGCCTGTTCGCATTCAACAACTTTTAATGTTGCCTTATCTGGTAAAATAACACCTAAGATTTCACCTTCATAGCTAGAAATATTTACGTTTGAATTTGGAACAATAAAGTTTCTTTCCCATTTTAAACGATCCATGGGAATTTCAACCTGGTCATATGTTTCATTATCCATAAATACCATAGCTTCATCTGTATCATATAAATACTGCATTTCTCTTTTTTCAATCTGAGCTGGTTCAACCTTTTCGCCACCACCCCAAGACAATTCAACATTACTTCCAGTACGAACATTACGAACTTTCGCCTTAACAACCATGGCACTACGAGCTGTTTTATTTTGTGACGCTTCTAAAACCGTATAGATTTCGCCATCCACTAAAATTGTAAGACCTGGTTTTAAATCATTTGAACTAATCATGTTTATTAACTCCTTTTAAATTGTATGTATAACCTAAATTATTTTATATCACGCAAAAAAATTGTCAAGAAAAAGAAAAAAAGCACCGAAGTGCTTTCTCTCATCGAAAGGATCGATAAAGTAATTTCTTATGTGTTTTAAGGAAGGATATATACACACAAGATGGATATTGAGTCGAAAGGTGAGCCATACTTTCTTTCTCTTACCACCCTTATAATACGCCTAATCGCAAAACTTGTAAACCCTTCCAGTTACTTTTCGTAAATTAAATTAAAATTTATCATTTCCTTGTGATCATTTGTACCCAAATTATAGTTACGATCTTGAATTAGATTCAATAAATCACCATCTAAACCTGGATTCTCACATGCCGCTAAGAATAAGCGAATTGCCTCCATCGCAAGAAGCTGGGCTTTATCGTATAAGTCGAAGAAACTTTCTGTTGAAACCAACGTATCATCACTTGGATGTACCCAACGTGTATGTAATAAATTCATCACATCATATGGATCATCCGGCTCATTCGGTACGATATATCCAGACAATGAATTGTAGGCTTTGGTGAAAGTCTCTAATGTTTGAAGTGCCTTTAGCTTATCTCCAGAAGCATCATAGAATAAGGATTCAATAAAGTGCCAATCCTTCAAGCTTTCCATGATTTGATGAGGCTTGATTTCAAAACCTAGAATCTGACGGATTGCAGGCACATAGATACGTGCAATGGCACGAGCTTCTTCTTTCGATGCATCACTGATTTCATAGAATTTAAAATCTTCAATCGTACATTCTTTTTTTACTTTCAACATGATCGCATCCATCAACGATTCAAAACGATGGTGATACCACGCACTCTTGCCTTTGCAAGTTCCCGTGCGATAAAACACATATGGATGGCTTGTCGCATCCAATGCCCAGTGACATAAATGCCCACAAACATAAGTGATCATATCTTTTTTTATTTCTTCATCCGCTTCATTGCGAATGGAAATCAAAGCTTTTTGATAAAATTCATTCACATGACCCGCATGAAACATACTTCCTGAAACACGTAAATCACTCTTTTTAAAGAAATCTTTTGGATTCATACCATGAAAAAATAAAAAGTCCGGTCCATTTGAACCAATTTCTAATAAGTGTAGTCTAGGTTCAAATAAATCATGCGTATTTTCATCCACCTTATCAAAGATTTCCTGCGCAAATAAAGTATGAGTAATAATATTAGGCATCTTTTTCTACCTCCTTGATCAAGCCATGATATACAACATATTCTGCATAAGTATCCATCTGACAATATGTTGAAATGGCTTCTTTTACTTCTTTTTTCTCTTCTTCGTCCTTCTCATCATATGTACGATACGCAAATACAGCATTTAAACCATTTTGAATATCCAAATCATGATAAGAAACATCTTTTGAGAATACAGGCAATATACTCTTCAATGAATAATGACCACGCATTTTTGAATTGTAGTAGAGTCCTGCCTCAAATGGTTTTGATAAATCCACCATTCTTGAACAAATCGACTCTAATTCTTCCCTATATTCTTCAAATTGACTCGCTAATTGTTTCAATCTCAGCTTTTCAGCTCCCTCCATATTATAAACAAGAATCGTTCCCGTTTTAGGAAGGTCTTTGATCAATTGTTCAACAAAATGGCGACGGCAATCTTTGGATTCAAAGAAGTTATAATGGGTTAAATTTCCATCCGAAGTTTCTACATGAAGACTATATTGAAAACACAGTACGTCAAAAGGCTTCATATTCTTATAGGGTGGTATGGCAAAGGTATCCCATTCAAAATCCAAATACGAAATTGGATATTTGATTTGTTTCATCCATACCTGTAAAGCGGCACGATCCATAAATGGCTTTTGCGTTTTACTAGCCATATATTGCGCATATTGAAGACGGAATCCTTCAATTTGATTCAATGGCAACTCATGAATATGACGAATACCGCGATCATACGCATCCAGCTTATGTTGATTGGTTGTAAAGAATAAAATCGAGTCGTCTGGTTCATTAGATTCGTCAAAACATACAGAATAGTAGTTGCACCTTCTTAAGGCTGTACATTGTTTTGTGCGTACTGGCATAACACTTGGTCGATTTAAAATTTCTTTTGTTCTTTCAATCCAACTATCCAAATCCACATCCACTTCATCCATACATTCGGCAATTGTTTTAGACAAATGGTTGCGCTTATTGAATAGCTTGTCGCTGATACATAAGAGTTCATTTAAATCCAACGCATCCTGACGAACATATTCTTTGTTTAAATAGACAATGCGATTTTCAACCACACGAACACCACAATGTGCCAAAATAATTTGATTGACCTTCATGACCAACGCTTCATTTTCTTTGGGATACGCACTCAAATGTGGATACACGGCCATATATCCATTCTCTAATTTTTTTAGATATGGAATCTTTGTACGACACTCCTTATATTCAAAGCGTGCAAAACATACAACTTCGTTTTCTTCTAATAATTTTAAAGATTGTTCGTTTGAATCCATGGAATGACCTAAGCCACATTCATTCGCATTTAAATAATTTCTCCATAGATCGGAAAATGGACAATCCATTTTATAAAAACTTTCCTGGTGAAGTGAATTGTGGGCGCTGTTCCAACAAAAACAGTCACATTTCATTTCACGCATTAAATCTGATACATGTAACATAAAAAATTCACCATATCTATTGTACTTCAATTTTTAATTCTTTTCATCCCTATACGCATTTAATATTTTTTGAACACGAGACAAATAAGCAATTTTTACATCATCAGGATTTAAAATCTCCATTTGATCACTCATAGAAAACAAGGACTGATACAAGTTTGACATGTCGTCTGTATAGAATTCAAAGTCTGTGTACGCTTCTTGTTTATTAATGGCTTTTTGGTTTTTTTCCCCAAATTTTTTTTTTAATAAGCGAAGCCCATTATTTTCATGGTAGACTCTCACTTTCACAAGTTTTAAATCTAAAGGAATCAAAGAATGTTCTCCGATGTAGTTGCTTAAATGAAAGTGATTGTCACGAATAAAGTGTCTCGATGAAATTTCACATGAAAACATACGTTGCGAACTAAAACGGTACATGCGATAGTCTTTTCTTAATAAAGAAAAACCAATTAAATAATACGACTTATGGTAGTGAATGATTTCATAGGGTTCAACCTCAAATTGTTTAGGGGCTACATCCTGTAAAGACTGGTACGACAAAAGAACGCAAAGCCCATGGTTCATGGCTTGTTGCGTCTTATCAATCATGTGAGAGATTTTTTCGTCTAATTCCATAGAATTGGACATATAGTGTAAGGAATCATTGGATGAAATCTTGCTTGTCGAAATAATCTTATCCATCGCATCACAATATAGCGGAAGGGGTTTAAAGTCTTTTTGTGTACGCATAAACTTATAGGATTGCACCAAAGCATCCTTTTGTTCGTCACTAAAAATAGTGACAGGAAGATCGTATTCATCATTTAAGATGTATCCTCCATAACGTCCCTTTACTTCTTCTACATTATATCCAGCTAGTACAAGCTCTTTTTTAAACTCACGAATGTTACGTGGATTAACTTCAAGTTCTGTCGCAAGCTGTGTTGTGTTCATTTTCCCTCTTGCCTTTAATAGTTGTAACATGCGAATGCATAGATTTGTTCGATTCATTTTTTTATCTCCTTTTAGTGCGTGCTGCAAAATCTTTGGGGATAGTAGCCAAAGCCTTTTTTTGGTTCAAAATGTTTAGGAACAATACCACGAAATACCAGTGGACGTATCATTTGACCAATCCCTCTTTCAAGCGCAAAGCCTAAAGCTTCTTGTTTCTGAATGGCTCCGGCATCAATTAAAATATTTACAATTTCTTCATTTCCAATGCTGATGGCATGCATCAAGATAGGATATCCATTAAATACCCAACTTGGACTTGCTCCAAGTTCTAGGCAGTTTTCTACTCCTTGTACATCTTCTTTCCATACAGCATCTAATAAATCCATAGCTAATCTTTTTTCTGCGTTCATATTGTACCCTTCTTTCTATACTCAAAGGATACATCTTATATAGACATCATTTATGTCAAATTAATCGGATACTTCTTTCACTTTTTGAAGTCTAGTTAACACATCTTCGCTTACCAGCTGATAGATGCACGAACAAATTGGAATAAAAATGATGATTCCAATAATACCTGCTACATTGGCTCCAATGGTGATGGCCACAATAATATACATAGGTGGAAAGCCTACAGACTTACCAACGACGTGCGGATAGATAAAGTTTCCTTCAACTTGTTGAATACAAATAAACATAATAATGAATGTAAATCCTTGTACAGGAGATGTTATCGCAATAAAGAAAGTACATAATAGAGCGGCAACCAAGGCGCCAAACATTGGCACAAGAGCTCCAATACCTACGACTAGACCTATTAAAAATGCATATGGAATCTTCATGATCAAAGATCCTGCAGTAACTAAACTGGCTAAAATCAAGCATTCCAAACAGGTTCCGCCTACATAACTTGTAAAAATACGAATGATCAGCTTTAAAACGTGGCGTGTTTTTTCATAATCCTTTTCTGGAAGATAGGCCTTTAATAAAGATTTTGTTTCACGAACCACTTGTTTTTTATTAAACAACAATAGAAACGAGAATACGATTGCGATAAAGGCTTGCGCAAACCAAGAAAATGTAGTGGATAAAATCATAAAAATGGATCCAAATATATCATTGGCTCCTCCAGATACAAGCCAGGAACTGATTTTTTTACTCACATTATCGATCGCAAATGTACTAAAGGCATTGATATCTAAGTGTTGTAAAAAGTTGTGCACTACATCTACATGTTTTGTGATATCTAAAAGCCATATATAGAATTCATAGATCATCTGCGGGAAGTTTGACATCAACAATTGAATCGAAAATAGAATCTTAGGTATGACAATACCGACAAAGGCGGCAAATACGGCAAGCACAATGAAGATGGCTAAAATGTTGGATAGGACTCTTTTAATTTTTGTATCTTTTATATCAAACCATTTGATTAAATAGCGCATAAGATTGTTCGATATAATATTAAACACAAAGGCAAGCCCTGCACCAAATAAAAATGGCAGACACATGGCGCCAATCCATGCCAAAAAACCAATGATTTTTTCAAAATAATAGATAACCATACCAATTAATAAGGTAAAAATAATGAGTCTTTGGTACATTTTTTCTTTTTCATGTAGGTCCATCAAAACCACCTCAAATCGAATTTATTATACTATCTTTTACATTTAAAATCATTTTTTTAAATTTTTTATTTACATCTTTTTTTCATAGGTGTAAAATTCACGAGTTAAAAGAAAAAAGTAGAGGTGAAACAAATGAGTACAAAGTACATTTTCGTAACAGGAGGTGTTGTTTCTGGCCTTGGTAAAGGTATCAGTGCAGCCAGTCTTGGCCGCCTTTTAAAGTCCCGTGGCTACAAGGTAACAAGTCAAAAGCTCGATCCCTATATCAATGTGGATCCCGGAACAATGTCTCCTTTTCAACATGGTGAAGTATATGTCACAGATGATGGATTAGAAGCCGACCTGGATCTAGGTCATTATGAGCGTTTTATTGATGAAAACCTCCATACGTATTCCAACCTTACCACTGGACGTGTCTATTGGAATGTCATTAATAAAGAGCGTGATGGAAAATATCTTGGTGAAACCGTTCAAGTTATTCCTCATATTACCAATGAAATCAAGAGTTTCGTAATTCGTGCAGGAGAACATGCGGCTGCCGATGTCGTAATTACCGAGATTGGTGGTACGACTGGCGATATTGAAAGCTTGCCATTTCTAGAATCCATTCGTCAGGTTGCCTTAGAGGTTGGTCGTAAAAACTGTCTGTTCATCCATGTCACTTACATCCCTTATATTTCGGGTTCACAGGAATATAAATCAAAACCAACTCAACATTCCGTAAAAGAATTACAATCTTATGGTATCAATCCAGATATCATTGTAGCGCGTTGTGATGAAACGATTCCTCAGTCTGTATTAGACAAAATTTCATTATTCTGTAATGTTGAAAAACGTTGTGTCATCCAAAACAAGACACTTCCTTCTCTATATGAAGTACCATTTATGTTAGAAGAACAAAATCTTGCAGATATTGTCTGTGAAAAGACAGGCCTTGAAATACGTAAGCCAGATTTGAGTGAATGGCAACAAGTTGTCGATAACATTAAAGCAAGCACCAAACCTGTAAATATTGCCTTAGTTGGTAAATACGTTGCCTTACACGATGCCTATTTATCTGTCAGTGAAGCCTTGTATCATGGTGGTTTTGAAAATCATGCCAAAGTCAATATTCAATGGATTGATTCGGAAGGCTTAGAAAATGCCAACTTAGATGAAGTCTTTAAAGATACAGATGGAATCATCTTGCCAGGTGGTTTTGGCGATCGTGGTATTGAAGGTATGATCAGTGTAGCCACTTACGCAAGACAAAAACAAATTCCTTATTTAGGTATCTGTTTAGGTATGCAGATTGCAGCCATTGCCTTTGCCCGCAGTGCATTAGGTTTAAAGGATGCCAACTCTTTTGAATTTGATCCACAAAGTAAACATACAATCATTGATTTCATGGAAGATCAAAGTAATGATATTCGTAAAGGTGGAACCATGCGTTTAGGATCTTATCCATGTTCATTAAGAGCTGATACAAATATTTGGTCTTGCTACAAAAAAGATATGATTGATGAAAGACATCGTCATCGTTATGAATTCAACAATGAATATCGTTCTGAATTTGAACGTAACGATATGATGATTGTCGGAACAAGTCCGGATAAACAATTGGTTGAAGCTATTGAGTATAAGAATCACCTATTCTACATTGGTGTACAATATCATCCTGAATTTAAATCTAGACCAAACCGTCCACACCCATTATTTGTGGGTTTAGTTAAGGCCAGTCTAGAAAACAGAGAAAGTCACAAATAGTGACTTTTCTTTTTTATATATACTTTTTAATTTTATGGACAAACATATTTAATACGGAAACCAAAAACTTTTTATCCATTGAACTAGAAAGACAAAGTATCATAGCTTTAATCTGTTTTTCTGCAGCATCCGCTCTATTTGTTTAAAACTCAGTGTTAGCCTCTTTGCAGTCTTCGCAAAAAACATACTTAAAGGCAAAATCATTTAATAAATTGGCATATCTCATACGCACCTCTTTTCTAGTAGGAGTTTTCCTGCATACTTATATACGAAAAAAATTAGAGTTTTTTTAAGGTATTTCTAAATTGGGGGATATTAAGTACATCCTCTTTATTTAGCTCAATTGTAAAACTAAATCCCATTGAGAAATAGTAAATACTACGAGGTTGAAT